>Ga0180437_10004654_pt1 | contig 19376 bp, 12 predicted proteins | sample SS_ome_4_FD_132410 | JGI IMG/M metagenome (GOLD analysis project Ga0180437, IMG submission 132410) | Hypersaline lake sediment archaeal communities from the Salton Sea, California, USA - SS_3_D_1 metaG | ecosystem: Environmental > Aquatic > Non-marine Saline and Alkaline > Hypersaline >... | reverse complement strand
TCTGCCCAACATTGCGATCCCGCTGCGGCCGTCCAACCGCGACGTGGTGCTGCAGCTTCAGCCGCTTTTGGACGACTGCTACCGCGACGGCCGCGACCACCGCATCGATTATCGGAGGGACCCCGTCCCCCGCCTCAGCGAAGACGACAGCCGCTGGATCGATCAGCTTCTCCGCGAGCAGGGTCTTCGCTGACGGGCAAGAACGGGTCCATATCCAATGCATGCCGCTCCCGGGCGTTGACAAAGGGAGTTGGTAAAGAGGCTATGTAGAGCCAAGGTACTGAGACCGTTACACTCCTTGAACAGAGTGACCGGCACAGAACCTGGAGCTTCACGCAGCGTCCCGACTCTGCATAGTGTCTTTATTCTCCCCCAATTTCAAAACACGTTCTAAAGGCCTTGCAAATGCACGACAGATACTCGAAGGGGACATATCCCTTGTCGTCGATGCAGCAAGGAATGCTGTTTCATACGGTCAGTGATCCGTCTTCAGGTGTGTACGTACAGCAGAAGATCCTCAGGCTCTCTGAAGTTCTGAACATCGATGCCCTTGACGAGGCCTGGCAGCGCGTTGTCGAGAGACACTCGATCTTGCGGACCCGGTTCCATTTAGACGCTCCGCAAGGTCCTGTACAGGTGGTGTGTCCCCATTTCAAGGTCACGCTCGAGCAGGAAGACTGTCGGTCGTTGACAGAAGCAGAGCAGCAGCACCGGATGGAGGCGTTCTTGTTGGCCGATCGTCGACGGGGCTTCGATTTTGAAGCCGGGCCGCCCTTCCGTCTGATCCTGTTCCGACACGGTGACGCGGTATACGAACTAGTCTGGACGAGTCACCACGCCCTCCTGGACGGCCGTTCTTATGTCTTAGTTCTCACGGAACTGTTTCAGATTTATGAGGCACTCTGTGCCGGCCAGCATCTCCAATTGCAGGAACCCCGCCCTTACGGAGAGTTTGTGGATTGGCTCTCGAAACAAGACTGGAACGAGGCGGAGGGCTATTGGCGAAAGACGCTAAAGGGCATCGCTGCGCCCACGCCTCTTGTTGTTGACACGGCTCGGTCCCCGGGTCGTAAGACAAGAAGGTTCCGCAAACAGGATCTCACACTTTCGGAATCCACGACCACACGACTTCACATTGTTGCGGAAGCCAACGACTTCACGATCAACAACGTGGTGCAGGGAGCCTGGGCGGTCTTGCTCAGTCGCTACAGTTCGGAGCAGGAGGTACTGTTCGGCACGACGCGCGCTGGCCGCTCCGCTGTGCCTGCGGGTCGAGATAGGGTCGGCTTGTTCATCAACACCGTACCATTTCGCGTGAATGTGGCTCCGGAGACGTCGGTCGTCGAATTCCTCGAAGAGCTCCGCCGTCAGCACGTTGCCTTACGGGAATATGAACAGACTCCCTTGTCGATGATCCAGCCCTGGAGCGAGATCCCACGACCGCTACCCCTCTTTGAGAGCGTCCTCATTTTCGAACACTCTGTGATCAACAGGGCGCTGCGGTCTCACGGCGTTGGGTGGGAACATCGTGAATTCCGGCTCGAAGAGCGGACGCACTATCCCCTGACGGTTGGCGCCTATCTCGATGAATGCCTGATTCTGAAGATCGGATACGACACACGTCGTTTCGATGACGCCGCGATTTCACGGATGCTCGGGCATCTGCAGACCCTAATCGAGGGGATGATCGCGGATTTGGGGGCACCACTAAGAGAGGTTCCACTCTTGACCGAACGGGAACGGCATCAGGTGCTCCGGGAGTGGAATCAGACCGAGACGGACTTTCCCAAGGATTCGACGCTTCACGGGCTGTTCCAGGATCAAGTCGATCGAACGCCGGACGACGCAGCGGTGATCTTCCAAGGTAGTCAGCTTACCTACCGGGAGTTGAACCAGCGGGCCAATCAGCTCGCCCGTCATCTGCGTGAGTTGGGGGCTGCAAAGCAAGTCGTCGGGATCTGCATGGAACGATCCCTGGAAATCGTGGTTGGCCTGCTTGGGATTCTGAAAGCCGACGCTGCGTATCTGCCGATCGATCCCTCTTATCCCAAGGAACGTCTGGCGTTCATGCTCTCGGACGCGCAGGTGCCAGTGCTCGTGACTCAGGAGCGGTTGCTGGCGGGGCTCCCGCGATATGGTGCCGAGACAGTATGTCTTGATACCGAAGGGTTCTTGGCTGAATCAGCGAGGTCCAGTGATAATGTGCCGCACCGCACGACTCCGGAGGCCTTGGCATATGTCATCTACACGTCGGGATCTACGGGACAACCCAAGGGCACGATGATCCCCCATCGAGCAATCTGCAATCACATGCACTGGATGCAAGCGGCCTTTCCGTTGTTACAAGACGACCGGGTGTTGCAGAAGACCCCGATTAGCTTTGATGCTTCTGTCTGGGAGTTTTTTGCGCCGCTGTTTTCTGGGGCCACACTGGTGATGGCGCGACCCGGCGGACATCAGGAAAGCGCCTATCTGATTCGGACCGTGATCGAGCAGAAGATCACAATTCTTCAAGTCGTCCCATCAATGCTCGAACTCTTGCTGGAAGAGCCGGAGTTCCCTGGGGCCAAGTCGCTCAAGAGAGTTTTTTGTGGCGGAGAGGCATTGAGTCACGATGTCGTCCGCCGCTTTGTCGCATTGCTCGATGCGGAGCTGATCAACCTGTATGGTCCAACGGAAGCGTCCATCGACGCGACCTACTGGCGATGCACTGGCCAAGAGGAAGCGGTCCCCATTGGGCGCCCGATTGCAAATATGCAAGCGTACGTGCTCGATGCTGGCCAACAACCGGTCCCAGTGGGCGTCCCAGGGCAGCTTTATCTCAGTGGTGCTGGGCTGGCACGGGGATACCTTGACCGGCCCAGCCTCACTGCGGAGAAGTTCGTTCGACACCCGTTCTCGAACGATTCTGCCGCCCGTATGTACATGACGGGGGATAGAGGCGCCTGGGAGTCAGACGGCACCCTCAGTTTTCTTGGAAGAACCGACTCTCAGGTGAAGTTCCGCGGCTTTCGCATTGAACTCGGAGAGATTGAAACGCTGCTCAACGATCGTCAGGACGTCAGTCAGGCAGTCGTGATCGTTCGCGAAGATGTCCCTGGTGACAAACGGCTTGTAGCTTATCTCGTGCCGCAGGACAACACCGCATTGGATGTTGAGGGCTTGCGCCGAACGCTGCTCGACCACCTGCCGCGCTATATGGTCCCCACTGCGTATGTGACGTTGAAAGCTTTGCCCTTGACGCCGAACGGAAAAATTGACCGCAAAGCTCTTCCATCACCAGTTGCGTCGCAAAGCGAGATGGATCGAGAGGTCATAGCTGCTCGGGACGAGTTCGAGAGCGAACTGGTCCATATTTGGGAGGACCTCCTGGATAAGCGGCCCATCAGCATCTACGACAATTTCTTCGACCTGGGTGGAGATTCGCTGCTAGCGATGCGCCTCTTGATTCACATCAAAAAGCGATTCTCACAGCAGTTTTCTGAGATGAGTATCTTCCAGGCGCCGACAGTGGCAACTTTGGCGAGCGTCGTTCGCGGAAGCCAAGGCCCCACGGAGAGTTCCGTCGTCGTTCCCATCAAAGTGAACGGGGATCGCCCTCCGTTTTTCCTGGCGGGACTTGCGGCTGGGCGGCTCGTCCGCAATCTCGCCGATCATTTGGACTCAGATCGACCGTTATATGCGATCCTCACCAAGAAACTAGGAGACGAAGCCTACTATGGGGATACCGTCCCCACCGCAATGCGACTGATCGAAGAGATCAAGTCCGTCCAGCCGGAAGGCCCGTATCACCTGGGGTCGTTCTGCAATCAAGGGCCAGTGGTGTTGGAGATGGCGCAACAGCTTCTGGCACGAGGAGAGCAGGTTGGCTTGCTGGCGATGATTGAATCTCTTGCGCCTGGTAGACGTAGTCTCTCCTATCGCATCCGGCGAATCATCTATCGCGACTATCATCGTGCGAAAACTCATTTCCAGACGATCAAGCAACTGCCCCTGACCGAGAAACTCACTTATTTCCTCGAGTCGGGCAATAGCCTTCTCAAGCGCATTATGAGGAGGATCAGCCGCGGCGCTCAGAGGCTCCTCTATCATGCTTATCGGTGGAGTGCCCGGCCTGTGCCGCAAGAGTTACGGTCCTCTAAAGCAGTGTCTGCCACGCTTTATCGGCGCTACGTACCCAAGGACTACCGAGGCCGCATTTGGGTCTTTGTCGGTCATATGGCTCAGTTCCTTCATGATCGAACCCTGGGATGGAACGAAATAGCTTCCGGTGGCGTCGAGGTCCACATCAGTTCGGGAAGCCACACCGACATGCTGCGTGAACCACACGTCCGTGATCTGGGACGCTGTTTAGACGCGTGTTTGGAACGCGCCGAGGCAGAGCTTACTGCTGCTATTGGGTCGGACACAAACCGGGATGCCGTACAGCTCCCTGCCCGCTCATCTCAACTGGAATCTGGAAAAACGCCCCACTAGTCTATGGATTGCGCCAGCCCGCATCGCTGAAAACGCCGAGCTATGGATCAACCCGCGAGTTCAGGAGCCGGGCGATCGAGAGCTTGTAAGGTATCACGTTTGAGGACGCGCAAGAATCGCGACGTTTGAAGTGACAGCCCGCAGGACTCGTGCCGTTGTCAAGGAGAAGTGCCGTGATTTTCCGACAAGCAGTGAAGATGGCCGTTCTGCGTACCGCAAAGGCGCTCGGTCTTTTTAGGCTCGCTCGATTCTTGACTCGCGATGGCCTAATGATTGTCTTTTGGCACGGTGTCAGCCTTGAAGATGAGCACAAGCGTTTCCGGGACCTGTTCATCTCTGCAGAAAGCCTCCGCGAACGACTGGACTTCATCGCGAAGAACTACAATGTGATCAGCATGGATGAGGCGATGCGGCAACACGCCCAGGGCAAGTTTCAGGAGCGCCAGGTCGTACTCACATTCGATGATGGTCATTACAACTTCGCTGCGCGGGCCGCGCCAATACTCAAGGAATATGGAATGACGGCGACCGTGTATCTGACGACATTCTACGTGGATAAGCAACTGCCCGTACCCATTCTGCTTCTTCGCGACGCCGTCTTGCTTGCACCAAAGCAGGACATTCATCTGACCTGCCTGGAGCTGTCCGAACCGTTTCGGCTGCACAGCCTCGCCGATAGAGCAAGGCTGACACGGTTAGTGATGACCGTCTTTAGAGGCTTGCCTCCGGAGCCGGAGATGCAAATATCATTTGTCTCCAAGCTCGCGCGCGACCTTGGCGTCGACATCAGTCAACTGATTCGCCGCCGCGTTTGGCACCGGATGAATGAGGAAGAGGTGCGGGGAATGTCACAGCAGGGCTTCGCTGTTGAGGCTCACGGGCATCGACATCTAAGTGTGGTCGACCACGCGGGCCAAACGGAAGACGAGGTTAGGGCGTGCTGCGACAGAATCCGCGCTGTGACGAGAAAGGACCCTGTGCATTTCTGTTATCCTTCGGGCCGCTGGAATCGCAAGGCGTGGCAGGCGCTAACCAACGCCGGAATTCGCAGTGCGGTGACCGGCGCAGAGGGACCCAATTACCCGGAAACGCCCCCTTTGGCGCTGCGCCGCGTCTCGAATGGTGAGAGCCGCTGCCAACTGGAGTTCGAGTTTGAAATGAGCAATATCAAGTACCTGATTCATTCCCTTCTTAAACCTGACGAACGATACACTCCTCCAGAAAGGTATGTGGCAGGCAAGTCGATAGAAGAGAAAGTGATGACGTGAGTGATCGAGCTTGTCTTGCGCCGTGTCGGAGCCCTTCCTCAAAAACTACAGCCGCGAACCAGTGATGGTTCGTGTAGACTTGGCGGTCCGCGAGACACATACCAAGGGTCTCGCACGGCTGCTGAAGCTGTATTTTCGCTTCAATACGAGTAAATCTTCCTGCTCGTTTCGCCCGACTTGACGTCATCTTTTTCGCCACCTCCGTCGCGTGGACTGCCGACACCTACCCAGTAGCTGGGCGGTCTTCCGCCATATTGCGGCTCCTCTGCGTATCCAGCGAAAGCAAGAACCAACGACGCCGACAACAGCGGAATCAGGGGCTTCATCGCGCAGTTTCCCTATGCGGAAAAGAGCTTGTGCGTGGGGGCATTCGACGGTCCTCGTGGTCTGTGCCCCCAACCACCATCATGACCTTCTCTCACGAAGAAGAGAAACAGGATTCCTTCCCCGGAAGAGGGTAAGGACTCAAAGATTCGAGTATGACTTCCGTCTGCCGAAAGGCTGCCCAATTCGGCCTCCCCAGCATTCCGAGTGGCTCGGGCTGTTTGGGGGGGAATCTCATTGCTCGGGCTTGCCCGACTCCAAGATCCGCCGAGCCGTCTCGGCGGGGTCGAGCGGCTCGGCGACGGGCGTGAAGCGGCATTCGCTCAGGCTGCGGAACCAGGTGTTCTGGCGCTTGGCGAATTGGCGGGTGTGGGTCTGGACCAGCTCGAGGGTTGCGTCCAGCGGGCGGAGGCCTTCGAGGTGCTCGATCACCTCGCGGTAACCGAGCGCCTGGCCGGCGGTGCGGCTCAAGGGCTGGGGACGCTCGAGCAGGCGGCGGACCTCGTCGACCAGCCTGGCGGAAAACATCCGCTCGACGCGGCGGTCGATGCGGGCGTAGAGCTCGGCCCGAGGCCAGTCGAGCACGAACACGCGGCATTCGGCGGCGGGTCGGCCTTGGTCGAACTGCTGCTGAAGCTCGCTGATCGGCCGGCCCGTCTTCTCGAAGACCTCCAGCGCGCGGATCATCCGCCGCGTGTCGTTGGGATGGAGCCGCGCGGCGGCGGCCGGGTCGCATGCGGCCAGACGCTCGTGCAAAAAGCCGGGTGGATTTCGGCGGGCCTCCTCGGCCAGGCGGCTGCGGAGCGGCCAGTCGGCCGGCGGGCCGTCAAAGATCCCTCGCAGAAGTCCTTTCAGATAAAGCGGCGTTCCGCCCACGAAAAGCACCTCGCAGCCTCGCGACGCGATTTCGGCGACGGCCCGATGGGCCGCCTCGACATATTGTGCGAGGCTGTACTCTTCGTGAGGCTCGATGACGTCGACGAGATGGTGCGTCACCGCCTGGCGCTCGGCGGCCGTCGGCTTCGCCGTGCCCAGGTCCATGCCGCGATACAGCGCCATCGAGTCAAGCGAGACGATCTCCGCGCCGATCCGCCGAGCGAGCTCGATCCCCACGGCCGTCTTGCCGGCGGCGGTCGGGCCGGTAAGGAACCAGCACTGGCGGCAGAGATCAACGGGCATGGCGGGCGGCCCTTGCTGCGAGGGCTGCGGGCGGCTGATGTCGCACGGATGCCTGATTTTGCTCCATCGCGGCCCGCGGGGAAAGACCGGTCCGAAGACTACGAGAACGAGGCCTTCGCGACAAGCGGACGGACGTCATTGTCGACACCGTTCGGATGCCCATGCCACCCGGCCGCCGACCCACGTGGCGACCACCGGCTGCTGGGAGTTGAACAACAGGTCGCAGGGGTCGGTTGTGGCGCGGTCGTCGAGGGCGACGACGGCCAGGTCGGCCCGCTTGCCCGGCTCGAGGCTGCCGACCTCGCGGTCTCGTCCCAAAGCAGCGGCGGCCCGGATCGTGCCAAGCTGGAACACGACTTCGCCGGGCAGACGAGGGTAGTGCCGGGCTACGAATCGCATTTCGGACAGGACGCTCAGATCGGGCGACGAGGCGAGGCTGTCGGTCCCCAGGCCGACCGTCACCCCGCCTTCGAGCATTCGCTCCAACGGATACGGATCGTGCCCAAACCAGGCGTGCGTTCGCGGGCAGTAGACCACCGCCATTCGGTCGCGGTGTTCGGCCAGAAATGCGATTTCCTCGTCGTCCAGGTAGTTGCCGTGGATCACGAGCACCCGATCGGCCGCGGCCAGGACGCGAAGGTAATCCAACGGCCGCGCGCCGGGACGAACCGCGTCAGGCTGCCACGCCGCCATCTCCGCAAGGAAGTCGCGAAGCGGGCCGGTGCCGCGACCGATCAACTCCAACTCCTCGCGCGACTCGGCCAGGTGGAAGGCCAGCGGGAGCCGCCGTTTGCAGGAAAGCTCGACGGCGGCGGCAAGAAGCTCCGGCCGCACGCTGTACGGGGCGTGCGGGCTCAAGCCGAGGTGGACGTTTGTAGTTCCGCCTTCAGGCGGAAAGAGGCCGGCGGGCGTTGACAGGGGATTGACCCCCTGGGCGTGCTCCTCGGCCGCCCGGATCGCCGTCTCTGCTCGCTCGGGCGTGGGCCCGATCAACTCCAGAAAGACGGTCGCGTCGAGTCTCGCCTTCCTGAACGGCTCCGGCGACCAACTCGGCTGGGCAATCTCGCCGAGCGTCGTGGTACCCAAGCGGAGGCACTCCCTGAGCCCGGCCTCGACAGCGCGGGCGGAGTCGGCCGGCTGGCTTCGACGACTTGCCGTGACGGATCGCAGCCAGGCGGTGAAGGAGATAGGGAGGTGGGGAGAGGGGCAGACAGGGAGACCGCGCGAATCCAGGGTGCGGGTGCTTCCAGCCGTCTCCCTCTCTCCTCCTCTTCCCCTCTCCCCGCCTTCTCTTCCCAGCGGCTCCGCGAGATGGCTGAACTCAAGATGCGTGTGGGCGTTGACCAGGCCCGGGAGGATGGCCACGTTGCCCAGGTCGCGGACTTCGGCGTCCGCCGGCACGCCGCCGACGGCCACAATTCGTTCGCCGAGGATGGTCACGGCCGCATCGGCGATCGGCCGGCCGACTGCGGGGAAGACATAGCGGGCTTTGAGAGCGATGGCGTTTCGCATTTGATCATTCATTGCCCCGGACGCTTCCGGTGTCCGAGGCACGTTCCACGCATCTCTGGCCGGAAGACCCTACGCCTCGGACCGGGCGTCGCGGATCGCTTCGAATTGCCGTTCTTCTTCCGACTCCCAGTGCGGCTGGCGGTGGAACCATGCCAGTAAGATCGCCGTGAGCACGAGGCTTGCCAGCACCGCCGGCCAGCGGAACGCGAGCCCCGCCTGGTCTGAAATGCTCACCATGTTTCTCAACAGCGGGACGCGTTCCAGCGCAACCGGCGTGAGTTTGACGCTGGCCACCACCAGCGAGTTATGGATCAGGTGGAACGCCATGCCCGGCAGGATGCTGCCGCTTTGCACGGCGACGTAGCCGAGCCCCAGCCCCAGCACGCAGGCGACCATCGACTGTTGGAGCAGGCCGTGGGTGAAGCCGAAAAACAGGGCGCTATAGACGATCGCCCTGTGCTTGTGTCCCAGGTGCCGAAAGCCCGAGAGGATGAACCCCCGGAAGGCCAGCTCTTCACAGACGGCCGGTGCAACGGCCGCCACGAGGATCAGGTGCCAGAGGCCGGGCGCTTCGGTGAAGACCCCCTCGAGCGCTTCCTCGAGGCTCTCGCTGACCGGATAGAGCCGGGTGACCAGCGCCTGGAGTGCGAGCACGGCCGGTTGGGCCACCACGGCCAGCGCGGCCGCCGCAAGAACGGCCGCTGCCCGCGGCCAATGCAACAAGAGCGTCCGGCGCGGGCTGCTGGTGAGCATGATGGTCATCAGCAGGGCGGGCGTGGCCACGACGGCGAGCTGTGTTACCACGGCTGTCACCGTGAAGTCGCCAAAGCCGCTCGCCTCCGGCAAGGCGAAGCTCATGAAAAAGCGGATCAAGAGGATCAGCACGCCGCAGGAGACGGCCGCGGCCACCGTGGGCGTCGGCCCGCGGTCCCGGTGCAAGTGCCGCAGCCAAAGGCCCACCTCCAGCCGCTCGCTCTCGCGAAACAGCACCGACTCGCTGTTGAACTGCTCGACCGCCCAGCGGATCGACAACAGGCAGCAGGCCAGGGTGACGGCCGCCACCGGCGCGGCGAACTGGATCGCCTGCCAGTAAACGCCTTCGAGCATGCTCCGCAGCAGCAGCACCACGCCGGTGATCGGGATCAGACTGTTGCCAAGGTTCAGTTCCACGCCGGGGGCCATGGGCAGGACCACCAGCGGCAGCGTGACCAGCAGGAGCGGGATCAAGTAGTACTGACCCTCCTTGGTGCTCCGCGCGAAGGCCGCCAGCGCCAGGCACAGCGCGCTGAAAAGCGCGGAGACCGGCACCAGCGCGATCGCCAGCCAGAGCGCGGCCTCCGGCGGCGGCGGGCCGAACTGCGGCAGTTGCGCCAACACCAGCCAGCCGGTGATCCCCAGGCTGAGCAGGTTCAAGACGGCCGTGGCCATGCTGAAGAGCATGATCGTCAGCAGCTTGCCGAGCACAATCTCGCTCCGCTCGGCCGGGCTGCAAAGGAGGGTCTCCAGCGTGCCCCGCTCTTTCTCGCCGGCACAGAGGTCGACCGCCGGGTAGAAAGCGCCGGTCATGGCCCAGAGGAGAAGCAGCACGGGCAGGATTTTTGACCAGACGGCCGTGCCGTGGCGGCCCGTCTGTTCCGCCAGGTTCGTCGCCGCCAGCTCGAAGGGCCGGGCCGCGTTGGCCGGCAGGTTTCGCGCCTTGAGGTTGGCCTCGCCGATCCGCTCGTTCCACCGCCGCCACAGGTCCGAAAGCCGCAGGAAGGCGATTTGCGACTCCTCGCTGGCCGTGGAGTAGATGATCTCGGGCCGCGTGTCCAGCGTAGGGGCCGTCTCTTGCTCGCCGCCGCCGTTCTGCTCCCGCCACTCTTGAATCGCCCGCTGGAACTTGCGGGCTGTCTCGCCGAAATCGTCGGGCAGGTAGAGCGCTGCCTCGTACTCGCCGGCGAGCACGGCACGGCACGCTTCCGCTCGCGGGCTGGCGATCCGGGGCCGGTCAGGGCGGGGCTCGGCTGCGGCGAAGTGCAGCTCCAGAAGCTCCGCTTCCTTGGGCTGGTCGAACAAATCGGCCGCAAACCGGTTGTTCTCGATCAAGGGCGGCAGCTCTTCCAGGTCGCGGGCGCCGACGACCAGCACGCGGACCGCCTTCTCCCGCACGAACTGCGCGATCTGGAACATGCTCATCCCCAGCAACGGGTAGAGCAAGAGCGGCAGCACCGCGATCATGAACAGCGTCCGCCGGTCGCGGAGCTGGTCGCGGACTTCGCGGGCGAAGATCAGCTTGACGTTCGTCCAGTTCATGCTGCCGTGGATGCATCGTGTTCGGAGATGAGCCGAAAGAAGAGCTCTTCGAGGTCTTCTTCCCCGTGCCGCCGGCGGAGCTCCTCGAGCGTGCCCCCGGCCAGCACCTTGCCGCGGTGCAGGATCGCCACCCTGTCGCAGAGCTTCTCCGCTTCCCGCATGATGTGGGTGGAGTAGACGATGCACTTGCCGTGATCGCGAAGCTCGGCCACCGTTCTCAACAGCGCCCGGGCAACCAGCACGTCGAGCCCCACCGTCGCCTCGTCGAAGATCAGCACGGGCGGGTCGTGGACCAGCGCGCGGGCAATGGAGACCTTCTGCTTCATGCCGGTCGACATTTTTGCCCCCAACAGCTCGCGGGTGTCGTCCATCTTCAGCCGCGCGAAGATGTCTTCCATCCGCTCGTCGAGCTGATCCTTGGGGATGCCGTAGAGCCGGCCGAAGTATTCCACCATCTCCCAGCCGGTCATGCGATCGTAGACGGCCGTGTTGGCCGAGACGAAGCCGATCTGGTGCCGCACCTGCGACGACTGGGTAAGGACGTCGTAGCCGTAGATCGTCGCGCGGCCCGCGGTGGGCTGGAGCACGGTGCTGAGAATCCGCAGAGCCGTGGTCTTGCCGGCCCCATTCGGTCCGAGGAGTCCAAAGACCTCCCCCGGATGGGCATCGAAGTCAATCCCTCCAAGAGCTACGAACTGGCCGCGTCTGAGGTCGGCGTAATGCTTCGTCAGTCCGCGGACCTGAATCATCGGGATACCTTGCGCTCCAATCCCCAACCCCCTCCAGCAACACTAGCTTACCTCAGGGACGCTTCGGGAGTAGCGGGGCTGGGGGTTCGACCAGGTGGTAGAAGACGTTCCGCCGCCGCGGCTCAAAGCCCGCCTGGCGGATGGCCGCGCGGATCTCGCGCTCCGAGGTTTGGAAGCGGGTGCCGGCAGCGGCCACCACGTTTTCCTCGATCATCAGGCTACCCAGGTCGTTGGCCCCGAAGCGAAGCGCCATCTGCCCGATCTTCAGGCCTTGCGTGACCCAACTTGCCTGGAGATTGGCGAAATTGTCGAGAAACAGCCGGCTGACGGCCAACGTCTTGAGGTACTCAAAAGTGCCTACTTTGCCCAGGCTTTCCAGCCCGGTACATCCAGGCTGAAACGTCCAACAGATAAACGCGGTAAAACCGCCCGTTTCGTCCTGAAGGGCACGCAGCCGCTGGAGGTGCTCGATCCGCTCGGCCGGGGCCTCAATGTGGCCGAACATCATCGTGGCCGAGCCGCGGCCGCCCAGCTTGTGCCACGTGCGGCAGACCTCGAGCCAGCCATCGGCCGACACCTTCGAGGGGCTGAGCTGCCGGCGAACGCGATCGACGAGGATCTCGGCCCCGCCGCCGGGCAGGCTGCCCAGGCCCGCCGCCTTCAGCCGCAGCAGCACCTCTTCGATCGGCAGCCCGGAGAGTTGGCTGAAGTGGTGGATCTCGGCCGGGCCGAAGCCGTGGACGTTGACCGCCGGGAAGCTCTTCTTCAGGTCGGCCAGGAGCCCTTCGTACCAATCGAGCCCCAGTTCGAAGTGCAAACCGCCTTGCAGGAGGATCTGGTCGCCGCCCAGCGCGATCGTCTCTTCGACCTTTCGGTGCAGCTCCTCCCGCTCGATGACGTACGCCTCAGGGTCGCCGGGGCGGCGGGAAAACGCGCAGAACCGGCACCCGCCCACGCAGACGTTCGTGTAGTTGACGTTGCGATCGACGTTGTAGGTGCGATAAGGCTGGGGGTGCAGCCGCCGCGTGACGCGATCGGCCGCCTTGGCCAGCGGCGCCAGCTCCGACGACTCCAAGAGCCGCGCGCCGTCGGCATGGCTCAATCGCCGGCCGCCGACTGCCTTCTCCAGCACGCTTTCAATCGGCAAAGGCAAGGCGTGCTCCGCGGGGGACGAGCTGGTGCCGGGCGGCCAGCCGGCCGAAACGCTCCAGGCCCTCCCGCTCTCTCGGGCCGAGCCGAAACGTCAAATGGTCGCGGAGGTACGCCAGGCAATCCTCGACGGGAATCTCCAGAAGCGGCGCCTCGCGGCGGGCGATCTGCTCGACGCGGCGGAGGCCGTCGTCGCGGGCGGCGGCCAGCAGCTCCGCCAGGCCCGCCAGCGGCACGTTCGGCCGGGCGATCCACATCGCGAACACGAACGGCAAGCCCATCCACTCCGACCACTGCTGGCCCAGGTCCCAGACGAACTCGAACTCGCCGCTTGCCATCCGCATCGCCCGATCGCCGATCACGAGCACGGCGTCGGCGGCGGTGTCGGCCAGCGACGCGCCGATCGGCAGCCGCTCGATCTTCGGTTCCAGTCCAAAACGCTCCAGGAGCAAGATCCTGACCAGCGCCGAACTGGTCCGCGAGCCCTCGTCCAGGGCCAGCGTGCGGACGGCTTCGACCGGGACACGGCCAAAAAGCTTCACGCTTCTCACCGGGCCGTCGCAGGCGACGCAGGCGTCGGAGACGATCGTCCAACCGGCATGAGAAAAATACTCGATCGAGGGGACCAGCGCCACGTCCAGCACGCCCGCCGCAAGCGCGTCGGCCAGCCGGCTGGGCAGATCGAAGACGATGCGGGCGCCGCGGGCGAGGCTTACCAGCGGCTCGGTCAGGGGACGCGAGTTCAGGTAGCTGACCGCGCCGATGGCAAGCGCCCCGGCTAAGTGCTCGGCAGGGTCATGGGCCACGGCGTCTTTCCGCGATTGGTGGTGGAAAGAGTGAATTATAGGAGGACGGCGATCTGGAGAAAAGCGACCCCTTCGAGCGACGGCCACCCGCTGGTTGCGGGCCTTTCGAGCTTGCCGGCCGGCGCAACCGTCACAACCGGCGCGGCCGGCACGGAGGCGTTTGCCCCTTTGAGCCTGAAAAGCTAAGGTTGCTTTGGCGGAATCTGCGCCGCCGGTCTTCTTTCCAGGCAGCCTGCAACGAGCCAGCGATGACGACACCGACCGACGAGACCCTGCTCGCCCGCCTTGCCGCCGGGGGAGGCGACGGCCCTGATCCGCTGGCCACCCTGGCCGCCAGGGCGCCCGATCACGACGACCCGCGCGAGGACGAGAAGCTCAATGACCTTCTGGGCCGGATCAACCGCCTGACGGGCACGAGCGACGCGCCGCCCGAGCCGGCCGAGGAGGCCGCCGAGGAAGCAGCCGACCCCTTCGTGCCCGTCGAGCCGGAATCGTTCGCCGATGCCCAGCTCACCGACAGCGAAGTGGAATCGCTGTTGATCAAGTACCTGTTGGCCCGCGGCGACGCCTCGGGCCGCGACATCGCCGAGCAGGTGAAGCTGCCCTTCGTGCTCATCGACGAGCTGCTGCGGACCATGAAGAACGACCAGTTGGTCTGCCACAAGGGCTCGGCGCCGATGAACGACTACCAGTATCAGCTCACCGACCTGGGGCGGGAGCGGGGCCAGCGGCTCTCGGCCCACTGCACCTACTTCGGCTCCGCGCCGGTGTCGCTGAAGGATTACATCACCAGCATCCAGGCCCAGTCGCTCACCCGCCAGCGGCCGTCGGCCGATCAATTGCGGCAGGCGTTCGAGGGGCTGCTGCTCAGCGCCCACATGCTCGACCGCCTCGGGCCGGCGATGAACTCCGGCCGGGGGCTGTTCCTTTACGGCGCCCCCGGCAACGGCAAGACGAGCATCGCCGAGCGGGTCACCAGGGCGTTCGGCAAGACGATCTGGATTCCCCGCGCCCTGGGCGTCGACGGCGAGATCATCCGCCTCTACGACCCGGTGAACCACGAAGAAGCGCCCCTGGGGCCGAACAGCGGCCTTTGGGACAAGCGGAAGATCGACCGCCGCTGGGTGCGGATCTACCGGCCCACCATCGTCGCCGGCGGCGAGCTGACCATGTCGTCGCTCGAAGTTACGATCAACACCTCGACCGGCATCAGCGAGGCGCCGCTGCAACTGAAGAGCAACTGCGGCACGCTCGTGATCGACGACTTCGGCCGCCAGCGGATGAGCATCGAGGACCTGCTGAACCGCTGGATCGTGCCGCTGGAAAAGCGCTACGACTTTCTTAACCTGCCCAACGGCAAGAAGATCCAGGTGCCGTTCGACCAGTTGATCATCTTTTCCACGAACCTCGAGCCGCGCGATCTGGTCGACGAGGCGTTCCTGCGGCGAATCCCCTACAAGATCGAGGTCATCGATCCTTCCGAGCAGGAATTCCGCGACCTGTTCAAGATGATGGCCCCGCAGTTCGGCTTCGAGTACTGCCAGGGTCCGATCGATTACGTCATCGAGACCCATTTCCGCAAGGCGGGCCGGCCGCTGCGATTCTGCCAGCCGCGGGACCTGCTCCTCCAGGTGCGAAACTACTGCGCCTACCACAACCGCCCCCCCGAGCTGACCAACGAGTTCTTCGACCTCGCCGTCGAGAACTACTTCGCCGTAATGTAGCCGGCCGTTCGGCTGTGGAGCGACCCGAGGCGGCGTTGGCGAGGCCTTTAACGGCGGACAGGCATTTGTCGGCCGTGGGACTGGTGGCTATGATGGGGGGATTGGCGCCGTCGGATACGCCCGGCGTCGTCCTTCCCTGCCCCGTGACCTTGGGAAAGCCAGCCTTTGATGACCGTTCGAGCGAGCCGAACCCGCCTTGAAGGGTGGGGACGCTATCCCAATGTAGACGGGGTTGAGCTCCGATCGGAGGATCTCGGCGAGATCACTCGCGAGGCGACGCTCAGCCGCGGGCTGGCCCGCTCGTACGGCGACAGCTCGCTGCCGGCCGGCCCCGACGCCCTGGTGGCCAACACGACCCTGGCCGACCGTTTCTTGGCTTTCGATCCCGAGACGGGAGTGTTACGAGCCGAAGCGGGCGTTTCGCTCGGTGAGATCAACCGGGTGTTTTTGCGGCGGAACTGGTTCGTGCCGGTCACGCCCGGCACGCAGTACGTCACCCTCGGCGGCATGGTCGCCAGCGACGTGCACGGCAAGAACCACCACGTCGACGGCTGCTTCGGCGAGCACGTCCGGAGCCTGAGGCTCCGCCTGGCCGACGGCAGCATCGTCGACTGCTCCGAAGAGGACGCGCCGGAGCTTTTCCGCGCGACCATCGGCGGCATGGGTCTGACCGGCCACGTCCTCGAAGTCGAGTTTCGCATGGCCCGGATTCCTTCCGCCTGGATCTTCGGCGAGAGCGAACGGATTGCGAACCTCGACGCGATGATCGAGGGGCTGAAGCGGGCGGCCGAGTCGTGGCCGATGACCGTCGGCTGGATCGATTGCCTGGCCGGCGGCCGCCGCCTCGGGCGGGGGATCCTGATGAAGGGCCGCTGGGCCACCGCCGACGAGGCCCCGGCAAAACCGCCCCGGCCCAAGCGGAGGCTTTCGGTCCCCTTCGATTTCCCCGGCTGGGTCATCTCCCGCTGGTCGATCCGCGCCTTCAACTGGCTTTACTATCGGAAGCACGTGCCCAGGGTCAAGCGCGGGCTGGTGCACCCGGAAAGCTTTTTCTATCCACTGGACGCGATCAACGACTGGAACCGGATCTACGGCAAGCAGGGCTTCTTTCAGTACCAGTGCGTGCTTCCGCACGCCGACGACAACGGCCCGGCGCGGCGGTTCCTCGACCGTTTCTTGCGGCAAGGGGGCGTCTCGTTTCTGTCGGTGATCAAGGACTGCGGGCGGGAGGGCAAGGGCATCCTCTCCTTTCCGCGGCCGGGGATTTCGATCGCGCTGGACGTGCCCATTCGCGCCGGCAGGCTGGCAGTTTCGCCCTCCGGCGAGAAGAGCCGGCTGAGCGGGGAGCTACGGGCACAGGCCCTGGTCGACCGGCTCAACGAGCTGGTGCTTGCCGAGGGCGGCCGGATCTACTTGACCAAGGACGCCTTCACCCGGCCCGAGCACTTCCGGGCGATGGAGCCGCGTCTGGAGGCCTTCGGCGAGATCCGCGCCCGCTGGGATCCGGAGAAGAAGCTTGCCAGCGCCCAGTCGGTCCGCCTGTTGGGAGATCGGCCATGAAGGTCGCGATACTGGGAGCCACCAAGGGGATGGGCCGGGCGCTGGCGCGGCGGATGGCCGAGCGGGGCGACGGGCTGTTCCTCTTGGGGCGCAGCGCGGAAGACCTGCGGCGGAGCGCGCGCGACCTGGAAATCCGCGGCGCCGCGGGGCCGGTGGAAACGGCCGTCTGCGATCTCTTGCGGCCGGAGACGTTTGCCCCCGCACTGGACCGGGCGACAGAGGCCCTCGATGGGTTAGAGACCGTCGTCGTGACCGCCGGGATGTTCGCCACCCAGGAGGAACTGGAAGGCGACAGCCGGCTGGCGGCGGAGGTGCTGTCGGCCGATTTCACGGGCACGGTGCTGTTTTGCGAGGAGGCGCGGGGGCGGTTGCTGGCGGCCGGCGGCGGCACGCTCTGCGTGTTCAGCTCGGTGGCCGGCGAGCGAGGCCGCAAGCCGGTGGTGCTCTACGGGGCCGCCAAGGCCGGCTTGTCGCAATACCTGGAGGGGCTCGACCACCGCCATCGCGCCGCCGGGCTGAAGACGGTCTGTGTGAAGCCGGGGTTTGTGAAGACGGGGATGACGGCCGGGCTTAAGCCGTCGCCCTTTGCCGGCGAACCCGACCAAGTCGCCCGCCGCGTGCTCAAGGCCATCGACCGCGGCTGGCCCGAGGTCTACGCCCCGGGCATCTGGCGGTGGGTGATGGCGGTGATCCGCCTGCTGCCGCGGGCGGTGATGCGGCGAGTGGGGTTTTGACATAGGAATGAAGATGCTTCTCAACCTGATCCGCCTGGCCCGGCCGCGGCACTGGATCAAGAACGTCTTCGTGCTGGCGCCGGTGCCGTTCGCGGTGGCCGCTGGGGCGAAGGTGGACCTGGTGGTGCTGGCGACGGGAATCCTTGGGTTCTCGCTCGTCAATTCGTCGGTTTACGCGATCAACGACGTCTGCGACGCCGCGGCCGATCGGTTGCATCCCCGCAAGCGGCTTCGCCCGGTGGCCGCCGGGCTGGTCTCGCCCCCCGTGGCGTTGGTCGAGGCGGCCGTGCTGTTGGCGGGCGGCGTGGCGCTTTGTCTGGCGACCGGCAGGCCGGGCGTGCTGCTCTTGGCGATGATTTACGTCGTGCTGAACCTCGCCTACAGCCTGGGCGTGAAGCACGTGGCGCTGGTCGACGTGTTTTTGCTCAGCTCCGGCTTCGTGATCCGCGTCTTCCTCGGCTGCGAGCTGGTCGACGTCCTTGCCTCGCCCTGGCTGGTGCTCTGCGCTTCGGCCCTGGCCATTTTCCTGGGGTTCAGCAAGCGGCGGGCGGACCTGGCGAGCGACCCCGAATGCCAAACCCGACCCAGTCTCCGCGGATACACGCATGCTTTTCTCGATCAGGCGACGGCGATCTCGGCCGGCGTGGCGTTGTTGTGCTACGCGATCTACGCCATCGAGTCGCCGGTGTTCGAGGCGGGCCGCCAGCTCGTCTCGCTCCCCTTCGTCGCCTACGGCATCCTCAACTACCTGCGGCTGAACCAGTTGGCCGACGGCCGCGGCGGATCGCCGGTGGAGATCGCCTACAGTTCGCGGGCGATGCAGATCTGCGCCGGCGGCTGGCTGGCCGCCGTCTTCTGGAGCCTGGGAATGTGGTAGGGGGTGGGGGATGGACCCGCTAGGGCGCGGTTGACGCGCTGGCCCGGCTGCTGCTAAAGTGTTGGCAGATAGGGAGATCGCGTATCTGAAGAAACCGACGGGGAGACGCATTGGCCGACGAACCCACGAAGCAACTAGACACGGAAACCGGAACGTCCCCGCCGCCGAAGAAATCTGCCCGCCGCCGAAGGCGAAAAAAAAGCGAGGCAGAGAAGCCCGAGTCCGCCGCCGCTGCTACCGGCTTCCTCGGGCTCGGGCTATCAGAGACGACGCTCGATGCGTTGGCGAAGGCCGATTACCTTGAGCCGACGCCAGTCCAGGCCGGGCTGATTCCCAAGGCGATGGCGGGCGTGGATCTAATGGGGCAGGCCCGCACCGGTACCGGCAAGACGGCCGCCTTCGCCGTCCCGATTCTCGAACGGCTCAGCCCGCACCGTGCCGGAGCCGACCCCCAGGCCCTCGTGCTCGTCCCCACCCGCGAATTGGCCGTCCAGGTCCGCGACGAGTTTGCCAAGCTGGCGGCCGGCCGGCGGGTGGGCATCGTGGCGGTCTACGGCGGCAAGCCGATCCGCAAGCAGACCGAGCAACTGGATCGGGGAGTGGAGGTGGTGGTGGGCACGCCGGGCCGCGTGCTCGATCACATGGGCCGCGGCACGCTCCGCCTCGGGGACCTGAGCTGCGTCGTCCTCGACGAAGCGGACCGCATGCTCGACATCGGTTTTC
>Ga0180437_10004652_pt1 | contig 19383 bp, 29 predicted proteins | sample SS_ome_4_FD_132410 | JGI IMG/M metagenome (GOLD analysis project Ga0180437, IMG submission 132410) | Hypersaline lake sediment archaeal communities from the Salton Sea, California, USA - SS_3_D_1 metaG | ecosystem: Environmental > Aquatic > Non-marine Saline and Alkaline > Hypersaline >... | reverse complement strand
TCAAGGCGAATCAGTTGTTTTCTCGCAAGCGGCAATGCTGTCCGTTGTTTAAACGTCGTCAGCAGCCTACCCCCGAGCCCGAACCCGAGCCTGAACCCGAACCGGAACCGGTGTTCGTGCCAGGTCCCTCGCCTCAACCTGACTACACCTGGGTTGCTGCACTTGTGCTTTCCGTGTTGACTGGTGCCGGGGCTGGAGTATTCGCTGGCTGGCGCGAAGCGCATTCTTAGACCTGTATGATTACCGAGTTTCCCCGTAAGGAGAAAGAGTATGTCGTTGTTGAATGTGGTTTTGTTGTGCGTTGCCGCCGCGGCTGGGAGTTTCTACGTTGCCCGCTACCTGTTTCGCGCTGATGAGCGCGTGGAAGATCGTCGTCGCGCTGCGGCGCAACTTGCCGGCATTCTCCGCAAGTACGGCCTGGAGAAGACCCCGGTGTTCCTGGAGTCGTATGCCGTCGGAGATTACAGCCAAATGGGGCAAGACATTGTCGACCTCGTGAAGCTGTTTCTGGCTGGCGAGAAAGCTGTGGTGGCGGAGCTTGAGCAAGTGTTTAACCGCGTGCTGACTGTGAAGCTCCAAACTGAGGAGGGGCGTGCTTACGTTGCCTCGTTGCTTGGCGAAGCTATTGAGAAGGCGACTGCAACGTAGGCGGGGGGCTGTCGTGCACCCTCCGGGGGTTTGGGTGTGCTCCCGGAGGGTGCTGGGGACGGAGAACAAATATGCAACGTTTCGTATCACTGCTGGAGTGGGCAATCGCACTGGTGCTACTTGGTCTGATGCTGGTTGTCATGCTCGGATGCGAGCAAGATCGGACGACGGTCATTTGCTACACGGCTGACTGGTGCAGGCAATGCCAAGCGGACAAACCGCAACTCCAAATGTTGCGCGATTCAGGCGTCAAAGTAATCGAGATTGACGTGGATCGTAATTCGTGCTCGTGCAGGAAAGTGCCTTTCTATGTCGTTCGCTTGCGGGGCTCGATTCGCAGGCAATGGCGCACGCACGATATCAATCAAGTGCTAAAACTCGTGGGGAAATGCTCATGCGTGCCGCGGCCTTAGGTTTTCTTGGCAGTTCAGTCTTGTTAGCGACGGCCCCGACTACGGCTGCCCCTATGGCAATCCAAGGTGGTGCTTTAGCCTTGCTCGGTTGGATGGTCTGGTATCTGCTGGCGAAAGCATTGCCGGCACACTACAAAGCCGCGGCGGAGGAGCGCAAAGCTTATCTCAGCGCGTTGGCTCTGGAGCGGGAGAACTACTTAGAGGTTCAGGGGAGAACGCAGGATATGTTCTGTAAAACCCTGGATGATTTGTCGCTGTCTATCAACCTGCTTTCGGAGAACCTTACGAAGGGAACGTAGATGGAAGAGCGAGTGTACTTATCGGTTGTTGGCGGATCAGAGGATGTTGATCTAGGGACAATTTCCGAACGACTGAACGGTTTGGCGGAGGGGAGCGTGGTAGCCCACAACCTTTTCGTTCTCATGTCGGATGCCATTCTCGATGTACTAGCCGGAGGCAAGAGTGTCGCACTAAAACTGGAGGTTCGTTGATGGCATACGATTTAGCTTCACTTCAGTGCAAGAAAACACTACGGCCCCCGCGAATCGTCTTGCTGGGCGTTGAGAAAATCGGCAAAAGTACCTTTGCTGCCGGAGCCCCCAATCCGGTCTTTCTGCCGGTTGTGGGTGAGGAAGGACTTGACGACCTGGATGTGCTTAGCTGGGAGCCGGTAGAGGCGTTTGGGCAAGTACGCGAAGCCTTGCACGCTCTCTATGACGGCAAACACGATTACAAGACGATCGTGATTGACTCCGCGACTACACTGGAACCGATCCTATGGAACCATACTCGCCTTCGGTGCCCAACCAAAGAAGGCACGGTTCCGGATTCTATCGAAAAGGTCCACGGTGGCTACTCCAAAGGGTACATGGAAGCGCTTATTGAGTGGAATGAGCTTCTGTGTAGCCTGGATACTTTACGATCGCAGCGTGGTATGGCCGTGATCATCATCGGGCATGTCCAGGTACGTCGTTTTGACGATCCGACGGGACTGTCTTACGATCAGTATCAATTTGACCTGAACGCCAAGGCAGCAAACAAACTGTTTCGCTGGGCAGATTCAATTCTGTTTTGCAACACCAAAGTTGCTGTGAAAAAGGAAGATGTTGGCTTCAATAAGGCAAAGCAGAAGGGGGTCGATATCGATGCCGGTGAGCGCTTCGTGTACACGCAGAAGCGCGCATCCCATCCCGGCGGAGGCCGGGGCGTATACGGCAGGCTGCCGTACGAACTTCCGTTGAAGTGGGCTGCTTTTGAAGGGGCAATTTCGAGAACGATAGCAGAGGAGAAGTGAGTATGGGTGACTTGTCTGACATTTTTGGCGGTAGCTTCAATCCTGATGAGCACAAAGAAGCGTCCCTCGAGCCGATTCCTCCAGGGAAGTATACAGTCACAATCGAAGAGTCTCGTTTAGTGCCCACGAAGGCGGGAACTGGAGCTTACATCGAACTCAAGCTTCGAGTTATCGGAGGCCCCCATGCTGGACGAAAGGTGATCGGTCGACTCAATATCGACAATCCAAGTGCAAAGTGTCGAGAAATTGGATGTGGCCAACTGACAAGCGTTTGCCGGGCTTTGAGACGCTCGAAGATTGACGATACGGCAGAACTGCTTAATGGTGTGCTGGACGTGTATGTCAAAGTGGAAGGCGCCTACAACACGGTCACAAGCTACTCAAAGAACGGTGAAGTTTCCGAGCTTCCCCAGGAGGCCGTGGCGCAACCCCAGCAGCCCATTGCCGGTAAGGTGCCACAGCAGGCAAACGATGATGCTCCCGTGGAGGAAGAGCTACCCAAGACACTCACACCGTGGGAACGGCAGACCGCCGCTTAACATGCTCGCTACAAGCGCGACGGCGTAACAGAATAGGCAAGCCGTCGCGTTTGCTTTAATCCACCTACTCAATTGGAGGATATCATGCGCTCGCCGATCCCTAGCAGGGGTTACACAACATGAACAGTACCCAAATCCTTCAGGGTCTCTGCCGGCAACTCGCAGCTACCAAGCGAGCAGAGAATTGCGTAAAGGCAAAGCGGATCGCCCTCGAAGAGCAAATTGCCCCATTGGTGGAAACTCCACCGAAAGGACAGGAGACACTTGCTCTGCCAGATGGCTCTAAAGTCACCGTCAAGCGCGGTCAGCGTTACAAGGCAGACCTCCCAGCGATCAAAGAAGTATTCAAAGATGCGACACTGAAAGAGCAGGGGTTGACTGCGCCGATCAAGACCAAGGAGGAATTTGTCGTAAAGGGATATGAGTGGTACAAGACGTATCACCCTGAAGTGTTCGCAAAACTCGCCAAGCACGTTGAGGTGAAGCCAGCCAGGACGAGCGTGACTGTCGCGTTACCCAGCGAGGAGCAAGATGGGAAATCTGACGAAACTCCTTGAGCCGTCCAGGACTACTCAGGCAATCTACGCTCATTGGAAACGCACCAGCGAAGCGAAGCAATACGATACAGTGACCCTGGGGGCCTCGCAAGTCGGTCGGCCTTGTGAGCGCGCTTTGTGGTACTCTTTTCGTCATTGTTGCCGGCCCGAGTTCGACGGTCGCATGTACCGACTGTTTGAGCGAGGCAATCTCGAAGAGCCTCGTGTCGTCAAAGATTTGCGAGCGATTGGCTGTGTCGTTCATGAGGTGGACGAATCAACTGGTAAGCAATTCAGGGTCACTGCCCTCGGTGGGCACCTCTCTGGCCGCCTGGATGGTGCAGTGCTCAAGGTGCCCGAAGCGCCTAAGACGTGGCATGTGCTTGAGATTAAGACTCACAGTGCAAAGTCGTTCAAAGCACACGTATCGAAGGGAGTTGAGGAGGCTAAGCCGGAGCATTTTGCGCAGGTGATGCTCTACATGCACCTCACTGGGATGAAGCGAGCGCTCTACATTGCGGTCAATAAGGATACTGAAGAGCTTTACACGGAACGGATCAGGCACAGCAAGGATACTGCCGAACTGCTGGTGGAGCGAGCACGGCGAGTGATCTTCTCCCAGGCACCGCCAGATCGCATTTCCGATCGGCCGGATTACTATCTGTGCAAGTGGTGTGACGCTCGCGATATCTGCTTCGGTACCGAAGCGCCCGAACCTGCGTTACCAGTCCCGGCTCTTTCGTGTCGTCAATGCTGCCATGCCACACCTACCAATGACGGCGGCGGTCGGTGGGTCTGCGAACTGCACAAGAAGGGACTTTCGACAAACGACCAGAAACGGCCGTGCGAAAGCCACTTGATCATTCCCGACCTGCTGGCGGCTCACGAATCAATTGAATGCGACCATGACGCTGCTGGCAATTACTTCATTCGTTTCAGGCACGACAAATGGGGCCAGTGGGTTCACGGAAAGGGGGAAAGCACGTGGAGTAGCGACGAACTCAGATCATTGCCTATTTCATTGCTCGGTAATGACACTCTGGTTACTGTCAAGGAGAGATTGGGCGGAACGGCAAAAGTGGGCTACGGTAGTTTGACTGAAAAGTATGAACTGCACCATACTAAAAAGAGTCGCATAGTGTGGGGGGGGCCGCTCAATTTCCAGGCGATTACCGAAGCCTGGAACGCGATCTACGCCGATCGTCTCGAACAGCTCACGCCTTCGGTTAGGGAGCATTCCGAGGACGGCAAGGCAATTCTGGCTGAATATGCCGATGACAGGCTCGTAGTTGCGCATCCGGCTTCTGATCGCGCTGCAATTTGGGAATTGAAGCAGTGAAGAAGACAAGGGCAGGAGACTATTCAGCCGGCGGGATAAAAGCCAGGTTCAGGGTATCCCGTCCGGCATGTCCCACATGCTTGCTATGCTTCGCTCCGCCACACGCTCGTGGATTGTGCCATCATCATTATGATCAGGCCAGGTATTTGGTACGAGAGGGTATCGAGACCTGGGATGGGCTTGTTGAGGCCGGGCTTGCGCGGTCAAAACTTGCACCGGAACATCGTGGATCAGTCGAAGAAAGAACACGAGAAGCGATCCTGCAAGTCCACGCCAAAGGGGAATACCCTTCTGGAGTCAAAATCAATCATGCTATGGGGCGCGCGTCTGGCTTTTTGTCTGGTGAGCAATGTCGAGTCAGGCGCGAAGCCTTCAAAGAATTAGGAATCAAGGTACGCAAGCACAAACACCACATGACGGTATGAATACTCCGCGGCCTTATCAAGCTGAAGCACTCGATGCATTGCATAATCACCTGTGCACGCGCGACACGAATCCCTGCGTGGTGATTCCAACTGGTGGCGGTAAGAGTCTCCTGATTGCTTGGGCTATCCAACGGTGGCGTGCTTCGCATCCTCCATTTCGGTGCTGCGTACTCGCGCATCGGAAGGAACTCGTGCAGCAGAATCACGACGAGTTTTGCGAGGTATGGTTTCGCGAAGGTTTCGGGCTATCGAATGAAACTGGAGTCTTTTCGGCGGCCCTAAGGCGACGTGATTACGAAGCATCGATACTCTTCGCCTCGATTGATTCGATCTATAAGCGATCGGGCGAGTTCGCTCCGTTTGATGTGATCATGGTTGACGAAGCGCATCGCATTCCTCATTCAGGGGAAGGGAAGTACCTTACGTTCCTAAAGGGGTGCCGACGGTTTAACCCACGGCTCTGCATCGTCGGCTGGACAGCTACTCCGTTCAGGATGAGCACGGGTCCAATCTGCCATAAGGATCATCTTCTTCAGGAAGTGTGCTATGAAGCGCACGTTACCGACCTCATCAGGGATGGATACCTGTGTAAACTTCGATCGAAAGAAGGTGAGACCCAACCCGACACAGATGGGGTCAGAAAGCGAGGCGGTGAGTATATCGCTTCTGCCCTTTCAGAAAGAACTAATCAGAAAAATGTGGTCACAAACGCAGTGCGAGAGGCTGTTGCCATTATCCGCCAGGAGGAGCGACGATCAGTCGTATTCTTTTGTGTCGATGTTGAACATTGCCATGCCGTATCGCAGGAGCTTTTGCGTCACGGCATCCATGCCCCGGCCATCACAGGAAAAACAGCACATGGTATTCGCGACAGAGTTGGGCAGGTCTTCAAGGGTGGAAAGCTCTGTGCAGTATGTAATGTCAATGTATACACGGAGGGGTTTAATGCAACCGGGATCGACTGCATTGTGCTTCTTAGACCCACCTTGTCCCCTGGCCTCTTCTCGCAAATGGTCGGTCGTGGCCTCCGGATGCACCCAGGTAAGCGCGACTGCCTTGTGCTCGATTTTGCACGATGTATCGAAGAACACGGTCCAATTGACCTTCTTGGGAGTGGGAAATCAGTCCCTCTGGCGACATGCGCAGACTGCCGAGAAGTATTCTCGCGTGCCATTCGTGTTTGCCCCAATTGCGGTTGGCGCATTCCCAAGCAGGAAATAGAGCGCATGGAAGCGGAGGAAGAACGCAAGCGAAGGATGCATGAAGAGAAAGCTTCGAGGGAGGCAATTCTCTCCGGCCAGCCGATGACTTACAAAGTTGACGATGTGCTGATTAACGTTCACCGAAAACCGGGAAAGCCGAACAGTCTGCTAGTGCGGTACAGGTGCGGATTGAAGTTCTATCGTGAATGGATTTGTCTCGACCATGAGGGGTACGCTGGCACGAAAGCACAAGCGTGGTGGATCAAGCGATTTGGCCCTCAGAAGCGTAACGTCACTGTTGAAGACGCTCTGAGTGGCCTCTTTACGCTACCTACCCTGCGCGAATGGACCAATACGATAACGGTACGACGTAACGGAAAGTATTACGAAGTAATTGGCTATAATCGACCAGTCGCGGGGGCGGCATGACGAACAACTTCCTGGAATATGCCCTGAGATATGCCAAGCTTGGCTGGAAAGTCTTCCCGTGTAGGCCCAGGCAGAAAGTACCAGCTACGCTGCATGGCGTAAGAGATGCTACATCCAATACGGCAATCATCAAAGGGTGGTGGAGCGACAATCCCGACGCAAACATTGCCGTTGCGTGCGGAGAGCCTAGCGGAATTCACGTTGTCGACGTGGACGTTGACGAAGAGAAAGGCATCGACGGCCAGAAAGCACTTGAGAAGCTAAAAAAGCAAGGCCACTCTTTCAATGCGACGGTTATGCAACTTACGCCACGCGGGGGAGCACACTTTTTCTACCAGACCGAATATCCTCCGCGTAACAAAAATAGCCTCTTTCCCGGAATCGACATTCGGTCGACAGGGTTCTACGTTGTGCTGACACCGTCTGTTCATCCGAACGGAAAGCGATACGAGTGGCCCGAGGGCTTTTCGCCATGGGAGCACAAATACGCTCACTTTCCGGAGTGCTTGCGCCCCCCAGGAAAAGCCAATGCGAGCGACTACGGACTACAGGGGCTAGACAGCCTGCCCGATACCGATGTGCTTCGACGTGCCAGTGCTTACCTCGAAACTTGCGATGCGGCAATCCAAGGGATGGGGGGGCATGACAAGCTACTCTGGGCGGCGGTGGCTATGGTTCATGGCTTCCTGCTTACTGACGATCAAGCGTATCGCTTGCTTGCAAATGAATATAACCCCCGTTGTGTGCCGCCTTGGGACCTCAGCGTCCCGAAAGACGCGAAGGATTTTAAGCGGAAGGTCTCGGAGGCCAGGAAGCTAAAGCCTCAGTATGAACCTGGATGGTTGCTGCGCGAGACCGCGGATAACATATTCACGCCAGAGGATATCCAAAGGCTAATCAGGAACTCTACCAGGACAGGGAAACTGGTGCCGACAAGTACAGCGGAAGCGCGAAAAGAGCTTGCCGGCATCGTCAAGAAGGAGACCGAAGAGCTACAGTTCCTCTGCCGCCCAGTTGGATTACTGGGTGACATTTGTTCCTGGATCAATTCCACAGCCAGAAAGCCGCAACCGTGGCTGACTCTGGGCTGTGCGCTTACGTTTTGTGGCACGCTTTTTGGCAGCAAAGTGAAAGGGGATGACGAGCTTCGTACGAATATCTACTGCATGGGTGTGGCTCCTTCATCAGCAGGTAAAAATCACGCTCCGAGGCAGATACGCAGGCTGTGCTTAGAGGCAGGATGTTTAGACTTGCTCGGTGGCGATGACTTCGCAAGCGATACTGGCATCGAAGCTCGGCTTGAAGTTAGCCCGGCAACGCTCTTCCTCTGTGACGAAATCGGTCACCTGCTTGCTGCAATCAAGTCCGGCAAAAATCCGTACACTGCCAAAGTCGTATCGCTGCTGATGAAGCTGTATTCACTCTCTGATAGCGTGTACACAGGGCGGGAGTACAAGGATACGGACAAGCGACGAGTACTTGTCGAGCCATGCTGTTGCCTCTACGGCTATTCACATCCGAGTCGCTTCTTCGATGGCTTATCCCCCGAGGAGCTTCAGGATGGATGGCTGTCGCGCTGTCTCGTGTTCTACACGGAAGACGATCCGAGCAAATGCAGAAGCGATAGAGTTAAGAATAGCTCTGTGCCGGCGGATTTGGCGCAGCGAGTCAATGCCTGGTTTGCGCGGCAAATGACTCACGAGGCCGGAGAAGGGAATCTTACTGGTATAGTACGAGCCCACGCAACTGGCAGTGTGAGTATTCCCCCGGCTCCGTTAACTGTGCCGGTGACGCAAGAAGCGGAAGAAGTATTTGCCAGATTCGATAATGAAGTAGTGACTTACGGAGTCAAAAATCCCGAACTCGCCACACTATGGAAGAAAGGCGAAGAGAATGCGCGCAAGATTGCTCTGATCGTCGCAGCCGGAGACAGCTTCGAGGAGCCCATAATCACGTCGGCCATTGCGGATTACGGTTGCCGACTTGCGAAGTTTCTCTTACAGGATTTCAGCACGAAAGCATCTCGTATTACAGGTTCCGCAATCGGAAAAAAGAAACAGAGAGTGCTTGCTGTTATTGATAGAGCAGGCGCAAGGGGGTGCACCAAAGGCAGGCTCACTCAGAGAACACCATGGACGCTGAAACGGGAACGTGATGCATTACTACAAGACCTTATCGACTCCGGCGAGGCAGTAGTCGGTCAGGGTGACAGAACATTAAGGCTATGGACGAAAGAGAAGTACCAAGAGTACCTGAGTCAGAAAGCGCCGTCTTGATACTCCCGCTGCCGCCGCGCGTGCTCTCGCCAAACGTTGCCCAGGCGACCATCCGGGGGAGATTCGCTAAGGCGGCAGCAGCGAAGAAGTACAGGCGCCTCGCAAGGGAAGCCGTCGAAGAGGAGCAAATTGACTCCGCTCCCTGGCCGACAGTTGAGGTAACTGCACACTTTTTCCATGCGAACAAACGTCGCCGAGATGCAGACAACGCCATTGGATCGCTCAAGGCCGCGTATGACGGGATCGTAGATGCTGGATTGGTGATTGATGACGATCCAGAACACATGCTGCGCATGCCGCCAGTTTTCGAGATTGATCAGGACAATCCACGAGTTGAGTTGATTGTAAGGAGGAGCGAGTGAGCAAAGTTCTTGTAATTGGTGACATACACGAGCCCGTGTCCCACGTAGGGTATTTGCAATTCTGTAAAGACCTGCGTGACGAATGGGGCTGCAAGCAAGTGGTGTTCATCGGGGACGTGGTAGATCATCACGCTATCAGTTTTCATGCGAAAAACCCTCATTGTCCAGGCTCGAATGACGAGTACTTACTCGCGAAAGAGAAGATTCAAAAGTGGCATGAAGCATTCCCGCAGGCCAAAGTGTGCATCGGCAATCATGACGATCGCGTTTTCCGACTCGCTGAGGCGGCTAATATCCCTGCGCTGTATCTCCGATCTTATCAGGAAACTTGGGGCACCCCTAATTGGGATTGGAAATACGAACACGTTATCGATGGGGTGTATTACTTTCACGGAGCGGGCCAAGGCGGTATTCACCCAGCCTGGAACATGGCAGGGAAGATGCTAATGCCAGTCGTAATGGGTCATTGCCATGCTCGGGCTGGCGTTAAATGGCGAGCAAATCCAATGCAGCGAGTCTTCTCTGTCGATGTTGGTTGCGGAATTGATATTGATGCCTACCAGTTTGCGTACGGAAAGCACGTTAAGGATCGGCCCATTCTGGCGTGCGCAGTAATTCTGAATGGCATACCCTACCATGAAGTTATGCCATGTGGACGCGATGAACGATATCACAAGTCTCGGTTCGAGAGGAGGAAAGCAGCATGAGTGAGATGCAATCATACGGCAGCGGTGCGACTCGTTCTTCCGATGAAGACAAGCTTGACTACGAAGGTTTCTTGTCGCCTTCAGCCTTGCAGGTTTATGCAGAATACCTGCACAGTCATCGAAAGCAAGCAGACGGAAAATTTCGTGATAGCGACAATTGGCAGAATGGAGTGCCGCCGGATAGGTGGATGAAATCCCTTTTGCGTCACGCGATGGACACATGGCTACTTCATCGTGGCCACGAGGTATGCGATCGAAATGATGGACACCTAGTAACTCTCCCGGAAGCACTGTGCGCGACCATCTTCAATGCTTTCGGTTACCTGCATGTCCTTTCCGAGATGGAACCGTATATAAACTTTGCCTGTACACTAATGGCAACAGAAGCGACTATCGATTCTGCCAACAGGGAGCTTGCCGCATGACCCGGATTACCAAAATCTTCCTTGATCTCGATGATGTTCTCAATGACTTCACGCTGTCTGCACTTGAGCATGTTGGTTGCAAAGTGGGGCCTCGCGACTTTCATCTGTACGATCCAGAATGGGGCTTCGATATTGTTCGGGCGGCAAATTCGCTGTTGTTCCCTACGAAGTTTCGCTTTTCGGCATACACCTTCTGGCAAATGCTCGACAGGACTTTCTGGGAGACAGTTCCCATGTCGAAGGAGGCCGACTGGTTGCTGAATGTGTGCGAAGCTCTCGTTGGTCGACAAAATGTATGCATTCTTACGGCACCAACACTTGAGACATATGTTCCCTCTGCGAAAGCGAAATGGATTTATGACAATTTGCCGACGTGGCTACACAAGCAATTCCTGATTGGTCCGTGTAAGTACATGTGCGCTTCGTCGGAGGCATTGCTGATAGACGACTCTGATGCAAACGTTCAGGCGTTTCGCCGTGCCGGTGGCAAAGCTTTGCTTTGCCCGAGGCCGTGGAATTCCCTTCATGATCTGCATCCCGTTCAGTACATTCAAAGCACTCTTGCTACGCTGTTTCCGCACATGGAATGGGTGCCACTCCGCTTTCTACGAGGGGCCGCATGATACCAGACTACATCAACGGCTCTTTCGGGATCGTCTGCGGCCTGGCACTCTTCGTCAACTGCCTCTGCCTCTACCGAGACAAGTGCATGCACGGCGTTTCGTGGATGCCGACTCTGTATCTAACCGCCTGGGGGTATTGGAACCTGTACTACTTCCCGTGCCTCAATCAGTGGTTCAGCTTTGCAGGGGCATGCCTGATGGCTACCGCAAATACACTTTGGCTATCCATGATGCTGTACTACGAGGCGAAGAAGAGATGAACCGCTTCGAGAAATTCGCCGCCTTCCTCCGGGAAGCAGTACCGCTGGAAAACAAAGTGGTGATTCGTCGTGTCGCAATGGGAGACGAAGGATCGACCAGCATGTCTGATCGGCGAACAATCACTATCTGTATCCGGAAGGATGCGCCTATCGCAACACAGATTGACATTCTGATTCATGAATGGGGTCACGCCTACGAGTACGACAAGACGAGAAATCACGGAGAGACCTGGGGGCGTGGCATGTCTAAAGCCTACGAAGCATGGGAGGAATTTCGCGACAATGAGAATTGACACCTTCGACGACTACCAGATTGCCGCGATGCGCACGAAGTCATATGACGGATCGGTCTATTACCCGACGCTCGGCCTCACTGGAGAAGCTGGCGAAGTTGCCAATCAAGTCAAGAAACTCTGGCGAGACGATGGCAATACGGTCACGAAGCAGCGCAGGCAATCGATTGCCGCTGAACTCGGTGATGTACTCTGGTACATCGCTGCGCTGTGTACAGATCTCGGCCTGAACATGGGAGATGTAGCTCGCAAGAATGCAGAGAAGCTTCTCAGTCGAAAGCGCCGCCGGCAGATTCACGGAGAAGGAGATAGCCGATGAGCGACTACGAAATCATCTGCGGCGATTGCCTCTCGGTCCTCAGGGTAACGCCCCCGGGAAGCGTATCGTGCATCTTCGCTGACCCGCCGGATAATCTCGGTTTGAAGTATGGCGCATATAAGGATCGTCTCACGGTGGTGGATTATCGCAATCACCTAGAAGATTGGATATACGCCATGCTGCGCGTGAGTAACACCACCTGGCTGAGTTTCAATTCTCGCTGGACGATTTCGGTTGCGTGCATTTCCAGCTTCATGAAATGGTCAGTCGATCCGGACATGGAAGTGAAGCCTTGCGTTCAGACTTTCACCTTCGGACAGCACAACCAGCATGATTTGGGAAACAACTATCGGCAACTGTGGAGATTCAGACGCGCTGACGCGCCGTTATACCCTCACGCCATTCGCGTTCCATCTTGGCGCCAACGGCACGGGGATAAGCGCGCTGATCCACGAGGTAGAGTCCCCGGTGATGTATTCGATTTCCCCCGAGTTACGGGGAACTCCCGGCAGCGTCGTCGATGGCACCCGACGCAACTTCACGAGGGGCTAGTGGAGCGATGCCTGCTTCTTACTACCAAACCCGGTGACCTTGTGTTGGACCCATTTGCTGGCACGGGTACAGTGCTAAGGGTATGCAAGAGAATCAATCGCCGTTGTATCTCAATTGAGATTGATCCTGGGTACTGCGAGAGGATTGCAAATGAGCATGACTTGTCAGTTTCAACTTTCTCGGAAAGGTTAGCGGCATGACGAAAGTAAATCTTTTCGTTAACAAGCTCCCTCATGAAGACAGATACATCTGGGAGTTATGGGAATTTCCGCGACGACAAATGATAGACCCAATTCATTCGCACAATTCATACACGAGCCAGGCATCGGCGGAGCGCAGCGCACGCAAATGGGCCAAGAAGCACAATTTCAATGTTGTTTGTGCAGTGTGCGACACCTTCTAAGGCTGTTATAATGACCAAGCACGACTGGACCTGCCGGAAGTGCGGCGGAACCATGTTAAAGACAAGTGACGACTTCTTCGTCTGCGAGCACGGTTGCGGACGCCTCAGGCTGGCGCCAATCATGAGCGACCTTCCCTTGGCGCGTCGAGTCAATACAAGGAAGTGGCAAATCGATGGCTACGTCGGTCGCTGGAAATATGCAGTGGGCCAACACAAAAACGCCCTAGGCCGAAGCCCAGGGCGTGGGGTAGTCGTGGCGCAATGCCTTCCGACAGACAAGAGCAAGCGACCGGTGGCTAGGGCATTCCAGTTCGCGGGCCCTTTTTCAGAATCCGCCTAATCGTCCTGGCCGACCAGGGGTTGCCGCGAAACAGTCCGACTTCATTGGTGAGGACCTTGGCGATATCTTGCGAGGACATCGAAAGGTCTTTCTGCATGGCTTTAGCTTCCCTGATGGCTCTTTGCTCTTCTTCGCACGGCACCAGCTTCTTGCTATCGTTTGGGTCTCGCATCCATCCCACTGGCGGGCGCCCGAACCACTCCCCGTTAGCCTGCCTGCGCTTCATCCCCCGGCTGGTTGCGTGCCTGATCCTGGATCGCTCATAGGCCGCGAAGGCGGCCAGGATGTTGGAGAACAGTTCCCCCTCTGGAGTAGTAGCCGCGGGGGTTCCGTTGGCGTATTCGATTCGGGCGCCGGCGCGCTCGACTTCATGTCGGATAGTCAGGGCTACGAGCATGTCGCGAGAGAGGCGATCTACGGAGTCGACCACGAGGACGCAGTCACCATTGAGCGACAGTAGCCCAAGCTGGTCAATTGCAGCGGCAAGCCCTGGCCTCTCGAATACCCCGCCGGATACATTCCTGTCTGAGAATATAGCCCCTATTGGGAATTTCTTACGCTCGCAATACGTGCGGCATCGCTCCTCTTGGCGTTCGCAGGAGTCGCAATCCTTGGCGTTCGGACGGGGACTGAATCTGGTATAGATCACGGCTGTTGGCATTTACTATCACCCTCCCTCGCTCGGGTTAACACGGCCCACCATAACGGACCGGCAACCGTAAATGCATGAATTGCTGGAATGCCGGTTGCAGTACTCGCAGGCTTCTTCGTACGTTCGGAATAGTCCCGGATCGGGGATGTGGAAATTCAGTGTCCGCGAATCGAATCCCTGAACCAGCCAGAATCGGTCTTTTCCGCACACCGGGTCTTTTTCGAGCGCCCCCCCGGACGGGGAATTCGGGTGTACCACTATCGGGGCTCCTGGGATTTCGTTCGGTTTCATTTCATTCTCCAGTAGACTCGTGTACCAGCAGGCCAATCAGGTAGAAGGGCCAGCCGACGAGGACGAAGGCTGCAAATAAGAACCCCTCTAAAGTGTAGTCTACGACGGTCATTTTCACTTGACCCTTCTCCTTTCTGTTCACGCCCACGCGACATTGCGCCAGCGGCCCCAGGACGGGCGTTCTCTTCCTGGACGGCCCAGCTTACCTATTCTACCATCGCCGATTCTGGGCGATTCTGGGGGCTCTGACGTGCCGATTGTTTGACAGCGCTCCGACCCGCGGAGTATGCTGGAAATTGGCGACTGTCACCCGAATGTCACCGTTTGTCTCCAATAGAACGCCACAAGAGGGAACTAGATTCCCCATTTTACCACGAAACGCATCGGCGCAAATCGTTGCCAGGGCTGGTTTTCCGGGGGAAAATGCGATTTTTGGCTCACTACGCCGTGCTGCCAGAACGCTAACACTGGCGCTGCTTCTACGTTGCCGTATAGCGTTTAGTGGTAACAGGTTGCGAACTCGCGTTTTCCGGTTTTGCCAATCTTGTCACCGATTTGCTACCCGCATACTCCGAGTGTAACCTAGAATTCATGAAACAGGAACCAGAATCATGCGACAGCCCAAGCCCTACTGGAAAGCCTCCCATCGATGCTGGTACGTCAAGATCGACTATCGGCATTACCGGCTTGATCCAGACAAGGAAAAGGCGTGGCAGGAGTACTACAAGCTCATGGCCGGGCGCGCGGCACTGACTGGCGATAGCAAGGTCGCCCAATTGCTCAACCAATACTTGGACTGGTCCGAATCGAACCATGCAGCAAACACTCACCGCTGGTATCTGATGTTCATTCTCAGCTTCGGGCAGTCCATGCCGCGCGGCCTGAAGCTCTCCAGACTCAAACCATTTCATGTCACTCGCTGGGTTGACAATGCTTATCCCGCGGCGACGAACAGTCCGAGTACAAGACGTGGAGCCATCCGGGCAGTCCAACGGGCGCTCAATTGGGCTGAGGAGCAAGGTTTGATAGAGCGCAGCCCGCTCCGCCGGATCAAGAAACCGGCGGACGCTCGGCGCGAGACCTACCTGTGGCCTGGGCAATACGAGCAGGTCGTTCGCCTGATCCGGGATCGACCATTCCGAGATATCATCGAAGTACTGAGACACACTGGCTGCCGGCCGGAGGAAGCTCGAAAAGTAACCGCCGCTGAATTCAACAGGCGGGATCGATGTTGGGACCTGCCCGTCGGATTCACGGCCAAAACCAGAAAAGCTCGTGCCGTCCCCCTGGATGGCCGGGCCTTCGAGATTTGCGAACATCGTGCAATGGAGTTTCGCGAAGGGCCGCTTTTCCGGAATACCTTCGGCGCTCCCTGGTCGCAAGACGCTCTGTCTTATCGCTGTCGACAATTGAGGAAGAAGCTCGGCTTTGATTTCAGCCCTTATACGATACGCCACACGTTTGCGACGGATGCAATCATCCACAACGTCGATCTTGTCACAATTGCAGAGATTATGGGGCATTCAAATCTCACCATGCTTCAAGGCGTATACCAGCATGTCAATCAACGCTTGGATCATATCCGCAAAGGAATGGAACAGGCGACTAGTCATCTTTCACTCGCAAAGGAACAGTCTCCGGCAGAGAGTCACAAGCCGAGAAGTCCCTGAGGCTAGACGCGGGAATGCGAATCTGATTGCCGACCCAAATGTGCTCAACTTTACCTGCCTTGACCATTTGGTAGACCTTTTTCGCGGAGACCTTCAATTGCTTAGCGGCCTCGACAGGAGTCAAAAGCTTCCCTTCTGAGTTATTCGATTCCTCGCAGGATGACAAAAGATGTGCAATTGTCAGAACGCCAGCTACGAGCGAGTCGCCAGTCTCGTCGGTGAAGCGTTTAAACAGTGCAAGCGTGCTGTTTGGCATTATTTTGTACCTCCATTTGCGATTCGCTGGAAAGCCCCCAGGACCATATCACGATGATTCCCATCCCCCATAGCGAGATCGACCAGGATTCCCGCAAGCGTTCGGCAAGTGAGTGGTGTGTAATCATAAGCGCCAAGAGCTTTCGCCACTTTCTTCTTGCGCTTCATCGCAATGTCCGCTTGCTCCCGTAGCTTCTTTGTGTTGGCCTTTACCCTCTCCTGGAAAGCAATCTTTTCTTCTTCGGTCCACTCTTCCCAGGCTCTCTCGATGCTCATCTCATGCTGCCTCGCTGCTATCAAGATTGTCGCAATAAGGAAGGAGGCGGGCAACGAACGGGGAAAGCTCGGCAAGGCGCAGAATTAATATCGTCGCCATCCATTCGTCGCCATTTCGCGATGCTTCGCTGGCACGGTCTGCCAGTTCCTCGCAAGCCATTTTCGCTATCCGTACCCCGACAGAAACTTGACCCTCCGAGAAACACTCTAGGGAACTGCGAAGCAAAGCCTGGGCTTTGCAAGTGTCAATCTCTATTACTTCTGCACTTCTCGTGCGTTCAGTAAGATCGCGCAGTACCATCTCTATCTCATCGCGCAGTTTACCTACTTGCTCTTGCATGTCGTTCCCTCCATTCTCTTGCCGTACCTGGGCCGAGAATTTCCTCCGGGTCGTTCTCGTCTCGAAAGAAGCGCTTCAGCCCGCGTAAGTCTTCCCTTGCTTCATCTTTCGTATCGTAAGGGCCACACTCCGTGACGGTATCTGGCACCTTGACGATCCACCATTTGCCGTCATGTAGTTCAAGATGCATTACCTTCATTGTTCGCGTGTCATACTAATTTTCGGTGAGATTTGTACTACTGGTAATACTGAAAAGGCAATCTCCATACTCAAAATCGATGCAATGAACAATTTCCGGTTTTTCAGGCAGAACAATTGTGACTGGAGTTATTTGACCGTCCCATGCATCTTCAGCAGCCGCAATTGCCATTTGTGCATTTTTTTCAATCTGCATTTTTCTTGTTGCAAAGTCTCTTTCTTCGTAAGTGACTCGAACCAGGTCGATAAGCGCACTTCGCAATTTCTTTTCAACTGTCATCTGGAACCCTTTCGTGATTTGCGCGTTGACGAATATCCAGTTTCTCGAAGTTAGCTCCCGGAGTGAGATAGATTTCTCCGTTGTACACGGTTCCAGGATCGCAACATTGTATCTCAATCAGTTCCCCGCGATGGCCAACTACGACACCGGGGCGCCCGGCAAGCATGCTATGCTCGCCCGATTGAACCATGAAGAGAACGAGAGTGCCCTGCGGGTACTTCGCAATCATTTCATCCTGTCGCTTGTAGTATTCCTCTGAAGCCTTCCCGAATCCTTTTGTGTATCCGAAAGCATTGCGCTCTCGGGTATCGTTCGGGTCAGGTTCCAGACCGAGGAATACCCTGTTCGGTTCTCGCTTCGTCATTGTGAAGTTACTCTTCGCTTGGGATACTTACCTTGCAAGCGCACGGATCGCCTACTGGTGCATCCTTTGGGTTTCTCGGCTGGTTTCCAGAAGCATGAAGCCGGAAAATCAAGACGAGGCTTCTGTTCGGGGAAAGGCTTGCGTTCGTGTTGCTCACTCATGGTTGGTGTTCCTCTTCGGGAAAATGGCAGTCAAGTCCGGGCCGTTCATCTGTTGACGGCCCGTGTTTGACGGTCATTTGTTACCTAACGGGAACGTCATCGTGGAAGTACTCGAAGCGAACGACAATGACTCTGCTTCGGAACGTGATTCGTGCTCCGTTTAGGTTGCAATCACACAAAATCGCCCTCCGAAGGTCCACCTCTTGAAGGTTCGCCTCTTGAAAGTTCGCCCCCTGAAGGTCCGCTCTCTGAAGGTTCGCCCCCTGAAGGTCCGCTCTCTGGAGGTTCGCCTTCCGAAGGTTCGCCTCTCGAAGGTTCGCCCCCTGAAGGTCCGCTCTCCAGAGGTCCGCCTCTTGAAGGTTCGCCTTTTGAAGACTCTCGTTATTGCGATATTTCACTACCGCCTCTTGTCCAGTCATAATGCTTTTCCTTTGTTACTCGACGGGAATATCACTTATCTCCGGAACGACAATATCTCCGTTGAGGAAAATCGTCTCCTTCCCAATGCTACAGTCAGTAAGATCGATGTGGTTGGGACTAAGAGCGGGAATCACATCGTCATCCGAGAAGTCCTCGCGACAAACATATACTGTTAGTGCAATCTCGAAAGAGAGCCCACGGCTGTCACCCCTCAGGATAACTACGGAAGCCTCTTCGATATCGCCTTGCCCGATCCGAACGAGTGCATTCACAATTGCCTGTTTCAATTCCATTCCACTGTCTTCTATCCTTGCCTTGTGCGCCTCAATTGCCTGTAGTAGTCTCGCCATAGTACTTCTCCTTGGATAGCGAAAAGGTTAGCCTTACTTAGGCTTCACAAGAGAACCATCTTCCACGCGATACACTGGGTACGGCGCCACCCCGCCCTCAAACCAATCATGCCCGAAGCAGTACGCCTTCTCCCCTTCCGGCATCGGGTGGTCCAGGTGGCAAGCGCCCGGGGCACAGGGGGAGCAGAATTGAGCCCGCGTGTAGTAGGGCGATTTGGTCACCCATATGTCCGAATCGTCGCGAATCTGGTGTGCCTCGTAACCGCCCTTATCGTACACCCACCCCAAGGGCTCATCGCCCCAAGCTTCCTCTGCCTCGAATGAATAGCGGCACTTGAGGCAACAGTACTCATTACCGTTGTCTTCCCAGTCTTCCAGGGCACCGTAATCCTCGGGCGCCTCGTCGATATCATCCGCCGGGGTGCCACAGTCTGGGCATGTTGCCTTCCCGTAGTCGGGTTCCGATCCTTCTTCCCAGTAGTCTAGGCTGTATTGTGAGATGACCCCATAGCGGATTCCGTTTTCTGGGTCGATGTTGGTTTGTCCCATACCGTAATCGATACCTTTACTCATGGTGCTACTCCCTAGTGTCAATCAACGGTTGCCAATCGGACACAGCATTATGCTGTGCCCCGTTGGGAATCGTCAGTTGCCCGTTACTTCCATGCAGTGATTGCCGAAACAGATCGCGAGGCGCCACACATAGAGCCATATCTCTTGTTCTTCTGGGTAGAAATCAAT
>Ga0180437_10004651_pt1 | contig 19392 bp, 46 predicted proteins | sample SS_ome_4_FD_132410 | JGI IMG/M metagenome (GOLD analysis project Ga0180437, IMG submission 132410) | Hypersaline lake sediment archaeal communities from the Salton Sea, California, USA - SS_3_D_1 metaG | ecosystem: Environmental > Aquatic > Non-marine Saline and Alkaline > Hypersaline >... | reverse complement strand
GGACATGGCAGGATTTGATACCTGCATTCTCGTCAGACTCAGGATAACAACGCTTCCAACGCCAGCCATCTGGATCGTCTCCAGAGCATGAGCTTCCGGCAGAGCTTATCCCGCCAGTTGCCGTGTTCCTGGGCGTCTACTTCCGCCACATGTCCCCACTAGTCTCTCCTAGTAGTCACGCACACTGCTTTACACTGTTCCTTGCCCCGTTGTGGCATTACGGTTATCGCCTTCACTCGTCGGGCTCATGCTGGTCACGGGTACGTTTAGACCGCTGGCTCTCAGTTGCTGCGAACAACTGGGGGACATGGTAGGATTCGATACCTACACGATGACCCGGATATGCTGTAGGGATTCGAACCCTCATCTTCCCCCGTCAAGGGTACTTGGCCTCCAAAGGACTTGCCGTCATCGGGCGCATATCCGGTGTGTCTACTTCCACCACATGTCCCCGCCTGATTTACCCTGATTGCCCGTAGCTACGTTTCCTCAGACAAAGCCCCATAGCTATAGAGATTCAATCAGGGGTGTCGGTGATTCGCTGCAACCATCCGACATCTTCTCACGGCCAGTAGCTTGCGTAAACCGCGAGAATAGCGCCTCCACCAGGGCGAGTTTATAGTCATCCCGAGACTGATGGACCTGCTCGGAATCGAACCGAGGTCTTGATATGTTCGATTTGCGAATCGTTACGTGCGTTTTCCGCTTTTTACAACTCCGACAAGCAGCGCGGACAACTTCAGATGGGAGAGGTTGTTCCTGGTAATAGTTTAGCTCCTAGCGCCAAGAAGCACCGCCAGTTGCGATCCTGTTAAACGACGCCCCACCAAGTACACAGGCACTCCTTGATAAGACGGGAAACTCAAGCGGCTTCCTGAAGAACTTCCGTTTCGTCAGTTCGTTGTTGAGAACCTTGTTAACCCGTTGGTCCCCAGCCGGGACACGCATCGCAGATTTCCCATACCAATCGAAACCAGTTCAGGCCCATACAACCCTCCACGCACTTGTGGAGAAGACTTCAACGGAACAGCCCGCGAATCGGTGGTGGACCAACCCTCCACGCATGTGTGGAGAAGACTATCGGGAGTAGCTTCCTCGTATGCACGGCCTACCAACCCTCCACGCATATGGAGAAAACACTTGGAAATCTCCATCTCACCAAGCACTTCTCCAATGCGGGACTTCCGGGCTCGACGTCCCCAAGCAACGCCGATGTCTCCCGCTAGTCTCGGCTAAGACTAGTTATCTTGCCCTGGACGCAACTGGATAGGCGATACGGGGACGGCATCACCGTTCTACGCCACCCGGAACTCGGCCATAGGCAGCTTACTTGGCAACACCAACTTAACAGCACCCCTAACCATCCTAATGCCCTTTAGGCGGTTTACCGTGGCACCCTATCCAGCTACGGCCAAGGCAAGAGTTAAATTGTCAAAGAACTAAAAAACTATACCCCATTTCTAGAGTGAACGCAAGTTCTTTTTTTTATCTTGCTCAGATCTTAGCTTTTGCAATATCAGCGCCCCCTTCGTGGAGAGACAATAGCCTAAACCTCCCCTAGAGCCATAGACCAAGCCATCTCGTTCCATTTTTCTCAGATAGTCTTTGGCCGAGCCAGAAACCACTCTATCCGGCCCTAACGGCCAAAGCTTGGCAATAAATTCTTGCGGCCTCACCGGCCCATACAGCTTGACGACTTCCAGGGCTCTTCGCTTCTCACTCAACATCTCGCCCCCTAAATTTCACCCTCGCACCAGCTACAATCGCTGGCATTGGTGGCTTCGATGGCAATTCATCCTGTAACATTTCTTTGATACGCACCTCTGACTCTCGTAGCTTACGCCTACGGAACTCAGCTACCTCTTGGGCCGTATCGAAAAGTCGAACCTTCCAAAACGTTCTCCCCTGACGTTGATCATCTCTCACAAAGGCTTCAGCCTCCTCTTTACTAGGTACTGCGTAATCAAGCGGTTCAGGCCGAGAAAACAGGGTCTGATCCACATCCTCCATCAATATGTATATCTCCATCATCTCTCTACGATCTCCTTGCTCTTCAATCCAAAACCTCGCATGAACCAAACATCAGCAAACGCATCTTCGTTTGCCTCTTTCGCGCACGAAAAATAATCTACCAGGGCAAATCCCTGTTCTGGCCAAGTATGCACCGTGGCATGACTCTCCGCGAGCAATACGAGAACACTATATCCATCTGGATAAAAACTGTGTTCGACGACTCTGCGTACATGTGCCTTAGCAGCATCACATGCCGCGAGCAACGTATCGAGCACAAACCGCTCATCCCTCATTCCTCCCTCTATTCGGAGCAATAAATGTTTCATGACCCTATGCATACCCCCCACTATCGGTGGGGTCAAGAATCAACGAATACTCATAGGCACGTCGTCCAACCCTCCACGCATATGTGGAGAAGACTGGGGGTGATATTTGAATGTCCTGAACCTGTATCCAACCCTCCACGCACCCGTAGAGAAGACTCCTGCCACCGTTTCAAAAGTGAATTCGATTCCCAACCCTCCACGCACCCGTAGAGAAGACTCACCCTCTTTGGATCGCCTTTTTGTTTCCTCCCAACCCTCCACGCACCCGTAGAGAAGACGCTTCGTCGAGGGAAATCACTTCGACCACCTCTCCAACCCTCCACGCACCCGTAGAGAAGACGTGGGGACAGGCGGCTCGCAAACTGATTGAGTGCAACCCTCCACGCACCCGTAGAGAAGACCCTTGGAAATTATTGGAAATTTCCATCTCGCCAAGCCTTTCCTCGATGCGGGACTTCCGGGCTCGACGTCCCCAAGCAACGCCGATGTCTCCCGCTAGTCTCGGCTAAGACTAGTTATCTTTTCAAAGAACAGATCAAACAGCCGATTTCTTCTTGCAAGCCCTATCTGGTGTCAATGTTAAGAAACCCCTCGCCAATATATTCTTAGCCGCATTATGGTCACGATGCAGAGACAGACCACAATGAGGACACTCATGCTGGCGATCCCTCTCCGTTTTCGGAACAATCTCGCCGCAGCCGCTACACATCTGAGTCGTGTTCTGTGGATCGACCGCCACTAACATACCCCCTCGCTCCTCCACCTTGTATTGAAGCAATGTCCGAAACCGGCCCCATGATGCATCATTGATGGCCAGCGACCGTTGTCTCTGCCGCCCCCGTGTCTTTGTCGGCTTCGCCACGTTCGTTTCCGGCTTCTTCTTCTTCTTCTTCTGCTTTTTCGTCATATTTTTAATCTGCAGCGCCTCTATGGCCACAAATCCATTGTGATCCGCAATCTCGTTGGCTACCTCGTGCAGAAAATGCATTCTGCGCCTATGGATCTGCTGCGCCTGTTTTCGCAATGACCGTTTGGCCCGCAACCGATTAGACCCGCTGCCGCTACGGAAATACGATTTGAATTTCGACCTAGCGCATGCTTCGCAATAGATCTCTCCTGTGCCGCGATCACACTCTTTGCGCTTAGGACACCGCTTGCACCGATTTTTTTTCGCCTCCTCCTTGCTCTTACTCTTATCTTGCCACGTGGCCCGATACGCCACGTTACCCCCAGGGATTGTCTGACCGCAGCCGCAACACACATATGGTAATTTGCGTTCGCTCCGTTTGATCCACATCTTGCGCGACAATGCGCGGGAGCGCCTACGATACTCCCGCAAATCATGGGCATAGAAACGAGGATTTTTCACGTGCTGCCCCTGATCTGTGGTGAGGAAACTCTCCAAGCCGACGTCTATACCGATGGCAGGCTCCCACCGCCGCACTACCTCATGATTCTTTACTAGACAGGAAAAACAAGCATACCAACTGCCGTTCTCCCGTACTATCTCTAGCGTTTTTGGCACCCCCTCGAATGGTCGATCCATCCACATCTTCACATATCCGATATGTTGCACATACAGGTACGTTTTCCTCGTCCCCTCCTCATATTCCGGGGCACGATACCCATTGCCGTCTCGCGAAAATTCGAACGAATTAAACCGATCTCGCGCTTTAAATTTTGGCCGTTCGCTACGGCCAGCGAAATATGCCTGGTAGGCCCGATCTAGGCGCGTCAGAGTCGCATCGAGAGAGTTGCGATTACATCTCAGATACCACTCATTATTGGGCCGCTCCTTTGTGAGCCAGTCCCGTTGCGCCTGCAGCGAGACAAACTCTCCACGCTCCTTATATGCTGTTTTTCGCTGTTCCAGGCACGTATTGTAGAGACGGCGATGAGTCTCCAACATCTGCTCTAGCACCTTCCGTTTCCGTGGCTTCAAAATCAACTTGTGCCGATATGTCCGTCTCTTATCTCCTACTGCGACGTCTAATCGATATTCCCTCGACATAGTACGGACACGCTGTTCCCACTCTCGGCCCAGATAGTCCAGGGATAGTGCCTGCTGCTTCACTATGCGCATCGCCATGCGCCGCATCTCCTCGGTTCCCACCATCTCGTCCCAGACCACAGGCACCTCCTGCCCACTATACTGCCTAGCCACGGCAAGATCGTACATTTGCGTCACGATCCTGCGATACATATCGGCACGTAGACGCAACTGGAATTTCTCCAGGGCACATTGCTCACAATATATTTCACTACGTGTACCCCTGCCCGCTCCCCATGAGGCGACGAAGGCACGTTGTGTCGGCTTGCGTTCGGGCTCGGTCTCCACCGCCTTATGACACGCTACACATTCCCAGTTGCTTAATTTTTTCCATTTGTATCGCATATCCATCTCGCACCTCCATCCGTTACTCGATGACGTCTATCTACCAATCCTGCATCTGGGCCATAACACTGTGGGATCGTTCGAATGAATGTATCGACCTCTCATAGTCGGGACACAGACAGGATCGACAATATGGTAGATCCCGCCAGTACACTACTCGGCCCTGACGGCCACACCGGCAACAATATCCCGACTCATCTCCATAGACATAGCATCGTTCATCGTCGTCTCTATGTGTCATCGTCCCACCCCGGATTGCGCCGATCAGCTACTCGGCACAGTGCATCCTCATCAGTAGTCCACAGATAGAACGTACCGTCCCTGATCTGCTCATCATCCCTGAGATGTAGCCCCACACGAAATCCAGGCTGATCCACTATGCGCGAAACAGCATCACAGATCAGGCACAGTACATCCATCTCCGACTTGCCATATACCTCCACATTGAGGATATGGACCTTGGCATACCACACATCGGCCTGCCTACCTGTGCCTCTCCATACATTACCGGCAAATCTCATCTCATCTCCACTAACTCTCGCTAGGCCAAATCACCTTATTGTATTTTCGCCAAGAACGCAAGTTCTTTTTTCTTTTTTTCGCTCGCTTCAAAGAACATGGAACATGCGCCGCAACTGGAGACACGTGGGATCTCCGGCCCGTACAGCGTGACGACACACCTCGGGCCGCTTCTCATAGACTCTACATCGAACCTTGCCTAATAAGCTGCCAGACAGGGCTATGCATACACGAGCACGCTTGCCCCGCAATGGACCACTCTTCATAACCATATCTTTCGTCTTGATCGCCCCGCACGTCTCTGGATCTCCCCCTCGGAGTTTAAGCATGACAAAATCTATGAGCCCAAACTCGTCCACGTTCCGTCGCGCCCATGCTCCCAACTTGGCAATGTCCGCTTCTGTCACTTCACAAAAAGGATCTTCTCCATCGAGGGAACAACAGCATACCCCGCAGGTGAGACAATTAGGTCTCGCTTTCGTCATAGGTATCTCCCTTCATCATCTGTGTAAGCTTCTCAACCAACTCACGATCTCTTTGCTCTATCCGGCGTACCGATGCTAAGGCTTCCTCACTTATTTGACGTCTCAAAAGTGGACTAAGCATCCGCAAAACATTCTCCCGATCCGCCCTGTAAAATCGTACCGGCTCTTTCAAGCTATCCAGAGCTGCCAAGGTAAGGCTATTAAATAGATCGTCGAGATGCCCCTCGATCTCGGCCCGCATCGAATGATCCAACAAACTGCCTGTAAAAATGGCCCTCACTTGATAGGCCCCATCACAAAATGATAGATCTTCAAAAACTCAAACTCCTCAATACGGGACGAGCCTACGCTCCCATTCACGGGCCTGATCTGAATCACCCGCTTGCCCCGAAACGTACCCTGATTAGGCACAAAAATATCTATGACACGCATCGGTACAGTCCCCTGTGCCTGTGTCCAGATCGAACCCTTTACCAAACGAGAATCAGCCCCTTCCCTCTCTTTCCTCATTGCGCAATATCTCCTCACCGGCTCAAACAAAAAACATCTACACATACCCAGCCAGGTCTCTGCGCTAGATCTAGACGTCATCCTCTGCACCCATCGACCGAAGGGGCAAAATAGGATATCCCCGCATCCCCTCCTCGAACCATGTCTTCCACGCCTCGGCCCAATCTGGACGGAACTCCCCCGGTCCCAATAGTGGAAACTCTCCCGCACAGTTAAAGATAGGACAACGGTGACACAACCCTCCCTGTCCCGGCATAATTGTCTGGCCAGGACATTTCTCTGGGCACTTAGTGAAAAACTCAACCCCACCAATAATCATTTTGCTACTCATCGAATTGGCACACATCATACCCCTCTCAACTTGTCTCTCATCTCCTCCACGTCGTCATATATGAAGGACTGGGCACATCTTGTACAACGATCCATCGCGAGCAATTCAAGAGTCACCCCATCTCGCCTCGTCAGCAACAATCCATCTCTGCAAATAGGACATACGGATCGATCAGGACCATTGGCACGAGTCAACTCAGCATGCCTAACATGAATAGGAATAGAATCCATATTTTCGCCATAGTCGAAATCACTCATCTCTGCATCGTATCAGCTATTGGCTCGATCCAAAAACCACGAGCCTTCTTTCGTGCTTTCCGTCTATCTCGTTGCTGCTCCAAAATATACATCGCTTTTTGCTTAGCATTCGAGAGCCTTTGCTGCGACGAGAAATTCGGATCATCAAAAGCAAACAATATACCCTCTGGATTGTCACGGGCATCCCATACGTCCCCCAGCGTCTCCGTACCGTCCTCATCGATCTTAACGTCCAGGGCAAGACCAAGAGGATGTAAGAAGAGGCGATTAACTTCTTGCAGATAGCCCAACGCCCTAAACTCTTTGATCGAAATTCTCTTGATCTTAGCCATGACATGCTCCTTTCAAAAATCCACCCACAACTTTGGCACGAAGTATGTCGGTGGGCCTCCCATCTTCCTATCACACAATTGATCATGGGTCGCTCATGCTCAACTATGTGACGACAACACTGGTGAAACGCTTCAGAAACCCCAACATTGTATGCCTGGCCTGATACGATCAGACCTATACCCATCCTCTCTGTTCTGCGAACCATTCATTCACAACAAGGGCTCCGTCATGGCCAACCCTATACACCTCAGAATCATCATGGATCTGAGAATAGGGCACAAAAACATTCTCATCAAACTCGGACGCGCTGATCCACAAACCTTTCGGTGTCTCGCCCACCGCCTCTGCATCTTCAATTGTGTACTTTGACATTTCTCTCCTCCAGCTCTGGCCGGGCAACAGAATCGACCCTATCACATCTGAGGTATGAACACAAGCTCTTACCCCTCGACCTCTCCCCTCAATTCTTGGGCTATGCTTGCCATCATCATTGCGAAGTTAGCGACGTCTGCCGCCTCCTCTATCACGTTGGCCCAGTCCTTTTTATTCTTCGCCTCTATCAACTCCAATATCTCATCATACATTCGCGCCAAGATCCAGTCGGGACTGCACTCTTCCCAGCCACCCCTATAGTCATACCTACGGAGTTTCTTCTCCATCTCCTCAGAGAACCAACGAACAGAGCTTCGCACCTCAACCCTTGTCTTATCAAATCTTGGCATCAAACTCAGTCCTTACCATCCCTGTCCCCACCACATCTTTCCAAATCATAACCAGACCAATCGGATCAAGTGGAGTATCACCTAAGACCTGGCCGAAATCCACAGGGACTCCCCTCTCTGCCGCAGAAAGCCCTCTCAGTAGATCCATCTCCCACCGGATACGAGTCTTTTCCTCGTCATCTGCCAGCATATACAGGGCCGCTACCGCAATAGCAAACTTATCATCAAGGTTGGCTCGAATTAGATTAGCCAGCCAATGATCCTTAACAACTTCCATGACCTTTCGAGCCCTAGCACCTATAGGCAGATCCTTGACGTCATCCACATCCGCTCTTACATTTGCAATAATATTAGCCATCAACCTCTGATCCATCACGATCCTCCATATCTCTCCTGCCAATAATGGGGAGATTCGAGTCCTAACGATTCCAAATCCTTTACCGTTTTTTCGATCATCCCTGCCTTGCGATACTGATCGCAACAAAACACACCTTGCCAACAACCAGCTCTAAAACAGTGAGCACAGACATGAACATACCTATCTTCTCCCTCGATATATTCAGGGGGCTCTGTAGGGTCCGAAACAAAGTATAGATTATACACTTGCCGCGTCTTATCTGTGAGTCGATAATTGGGGGTCTTGAGCTTGACAGGAATAAGCCAACCCTTTCGGACCAGCGCATCCAAATGATCCGTCACTCCCTTGGTGGATTTGATACCCATCTCTTTACCTATCTCGCGCAGATGAGGCATGCAAAAATCCTCACGGATACACCTAACGATAAAATCTAATGCCTGTTTCTGACGCGACGTCAACGGTTTATCCATGGTCTTCTCCTAAATTACTATCCCTCTTTGCTTGGCCCTTGCCTTGAGTTGCCGAAACACTTCTAAATTCCACAAAGCGTCAGAAAGGGCATCATGTTCTATCATAGGCTCACCAAACTCTTCCCTAGTTGCTCCCAAGTGCCACATGAGCTGCTTCAGATCTCTCGTCCACATAGGCATCCCCTCTGGCAAATCCACCATCCGACCAAAGAGCCAACACATGACGACATGATCATAGTCAGCGAAATAACCCCACAACTCGACTGGATCTTCCTTGGTCGGTTCTAAAAAATCCATCAGGACTCCTCTCAGTTGAAGAGCAGATAACCATGAAGTTGACTGAACCGGATACCTCGGCTTTGGAGGGGCTCTGAAAAGTACATTCTCTTTTACCCATTTATTCGCCCGCCCCAAATTAGCATCGTTATTATACCGATGCAGTTGCCTTTGCCCATCCTCGCTCACCACTCCGATACTAATCAATTCGAGAAAACCGGGCTCTTCCATAAATTCCGTATCGTAAAAAAAACGCCTAGCCATCACCGCACCTCTCTTGTTGACGACTCCTGTTTCCACGAACCAATAGGCTGATGCCCCTCTAGTTGCGTTCTAAAAACCTGCCTCAATCCACACTTTGAGCACTCACAATAAAGATGCACAGTAGTATCGTAGACAACTATCCATCTATGAAACCCTAGCCTACACATAATTGAACTTTTACATTTCATGATCTTCGATACACAACCCCTGGAAAATGACTATACATATATGATGTCTTGATCTCTTCAAGCTGCTTCATATATTGAAATATAGTTTCAACTCGTTTTTGTTGATCCACCGTAGCATGATATTCAGACAAACGCTCCAACGCAAGTGGACCAATATAGTCCTCATCATTCAATTGACACTCTTTAAGCTGATCATCACTTATGTTCAATGCTACACATATCTTTCGCTGCAAATATAATAGATTATCATTTAATTCTTTTAATGAGTAAAAAGCACAAACAGTTGACTGTAAAGAACTCGGAGCCTTTACACGATAAGTTCTTCTATCTTTGCACTTATCACAACGTAATGCTGTTCCATCACAAGGGTCATATAAGAACTCGCCAATTTCTTTACCACAAGTAGGACATTTTTTATTGTAACTCATTCATCAACTCATTAGCAGTATATTCAATTTTGAGATCTGACTCATGTTTCTCTGGAAAAAGCGAAAATGTTCCATCGGAATTTGCCACAAATATTCGATCACATATGCGGCACCAATCTCCATTGTCTACTCTATCTAATCTGTTCTTTCTCCACTCAATCTTGCCTTCTTCCTCCAGTCTTTCAAAATACGAGAAAGGCGGCGCAAAGGATCTGTGAACCAAATCACAAAACCCATCAACACCAAGTTTTTCAAAATCATAAAACAAAACTTCTATACTTTTTTCAGTCATCTTATCCCATCCCCTACTTATATTTGTCTTATGCTTGCCAGATACCAAGACGTCTTTTCCGCATCTTCAAGCTGCTTAAAAACTTCTTCAGTAGCGCTTTGAAGGTACTCATAAAAATCCATGACCTGACTGTCAGTCTCAAAGGTTTTGTCACCAAGCATGTTAACACCTTCAAGATTGAGCCCATGGTACTTGTTCATCACTCTATTCCTTTCCTAGCGACAACAAAACTTTTATCATTCATCGTTGACCCTACTGCAAAATCACCTCTATCGCTGCTGCGACTATCCATACTACGAGACCGATCACCATAGCTCGATATCGGGCTCGCTCCATGGCAAGATCAGACTGAATTTTTAAGCTGTTCATTTGCTTCCATCGTATGCGTCTTCCATATGCATCGATAACGTCATATTTGCTATCGATAGCCTCATACAACGCTTCAATCAGATGCCCTCGCTCTGGCTTTGTTAATTTCACTGACCCCGCACGCAACGGATATGGGTACAGTAGCTCTTTTCTCTGGCGCTAACACTGCCGTTAAGGAAGCTCACGACCCATGCAACACCCGAATCAGACTCATCACTATTCGGAACATAAGACGACGACGACCAGAACCATTCTAACGGCATACCCGGAAACGAAGAGGCCGGGGCACGCTTGCTGTAATCGACAAGCGTTAACAACTCTTTTACAGTTGGCAATCGCCAATCGGTATACCCAGCCAACCCTAATTTTTTGGCATAATCCACGGCCTGTGCCCATGAAAGTGGATTCGTAAATTGTTTCTGCCACATAAGGCCAGACACGGTGTCCGTGAGAGTACCCTCACAATAATCTTTGAATCGTTTCATATTCCTAATCCTTTTCCGACCCCTTACGCACGCAACGGACATAGTGATCGTTGCTCTTGTTGACGTAGCTCATATAGCCGCTGCCGAAGTACACGCCCCACGCGGCGTCCGAATACGGCGCGTATAGCGACGACGACCAGAACCACTTGCTAGGTGTTTCTGGAAAGTCCGTTGCTGGGTTGTACTTGCCGAAGTCGACGAGTGTCAACAACTCTTCAATCGTCGGCAGTCTCCAGTCCTCATATCCGGCGAGATTCAACTCTTTGGCATTGTCAATGGCCTTTTGCCAATACATTGACCCAGCGTCTTTCTTTTGCCACATGAGGCCGGTCTTGGTGTCCATGATGGTTTGGTCACTATTGTCAATAAATCTCATAGTTCTGGACATCCTTTCTTACACTTATCTGTGTGCTCCCCTCCAATTTTACTTCTCTTCTTTTTTGCCGGACTCAGTGTTTTCATTTTGCTTCTCCTATCATCGTTGCTTCGATGGCTACCAAGCAATCAAAATGTTCCCACTTTCCCACAGCTACCACATCCTTCGGGGCAACCTCGCATTTGATCAGCTTGTTTACGGGATCTTTGCTTACGCATCGATAGGGATAGGGGCACAAACATTGATACCTATGCGGACACAGGTACGGTTGCGAACAACTTTCTGGTTCTTCCAACAAGAAATGAAACCCCTCTTCAAGGTACAAAGTTTTTATTTCCTCTTCTGTCAAATCGGTTGATTCCCGATTTGATATGTTTTCCCCTTCCTTCCATACATATCCAGGGTGATACATAGAGGTCATGTCAGGTCTTACTATCTTGAATACCACGGCTGGCAATTGCCTGCTGCGAAACTCGGCACGTTGTTCCTTCCAGTTATCGTGCAAACACAGACACATTATTCCTAATCCTTTTCCGACCCCTTACGCACGCAACGGACATAGTAGACGTTGTACTTGACGGCGGCGTACACGCTGCCGTAGCTGAAGCTCACGCGCCACACGTAGTTCGAATCCGGCGCGTATAGCGACGACGACCAGAACCACTTGCTAGGCATTCCTGGAAACGAAGAGGTCGGACCATATTTACTGAAGTCAAGGAGAGCAAATAGCTCCTCAACTGAAGGGAGCCGCCAATCGTCATGCCCTGCCAGCCTAAGTTTATGGGCATAATCTAACGCTTCTTGCCAGGACATAGGCCCGACATCTTTTTTTTGCCACATGAGGCCGGTCTTAGTGTCCATGATGGTTTGGTCACTATTGTCAATAAATCTTTCCATTTATCCCTCCTCGTGCAAGATACCAGCGGCGTATCTTAATATCTTTTCTGCCTGCTCCTCGCTGCATCTAACCCTAATATCCAGACTCAGATAGCCATGTTTATCAACAATTGCATTCAACCCAAAAGCTGTGCCGGGAATTGATCTGTTTATTGTATTCGCTACTTGTTGTGCCTTTTCTTTCTTTTGGCTCAACTCTCTCTCTTTTGCGATCTTTTTTTCCTCTAATTTGACTTGCTCAATGATGTAGCTAACAATTTTCGATATATCGAACCCTGCCTTGGGCTCGGGAAACTGCTTGATCTCTCCCCAATTCCCAACTTTAATTCGGACCTTTCCGGTATAGACCTTGCCCCAACCATAGCCCGTTCTGTCACTTGAAACTTCGATAGGAAAGTAAATCCCGTTAATGCTGCAATTACTCCATTCGTAACCCTTCTCTTTAAGGGCCTCAATGAGCTTACTGGTCACTTCCTGCTGTTTCTTTAAAGATTCTTTTCTTGATCTTTCTTGATTGTCACGCATTGTCATTTTTCCTTTTGGTATTCGTGTTGCAACCCGGCCATCTCATATGCGCGGTTGTACAATTCTATGGCGGCTGAGAGATTGCCGTGCGCGTCTGAATATTTTGAATATTTTGATTTCAACTGATGGCAGTTCATTCCGGTGATGCGTGCGCATACGCACTTGCTGCATTTAGTCAGATATTCGCTGTTCAAAAACCAGCCGGACAACTGACAGGCAGGGCATGCGATGTTTTGGTCTTCCCGCTCCAGCAGTTCGTTAGCTACGACGCAAGCGGCGATAACAACGCATCTCTCCTTTACTGTAAGTTTGCCCAATCCCAACCGCTTCATTTTATCTTTCAGCGTGCACGTGCGATCATGCCTTACCAATTCCATCCATCCCTTGAACTCTCGTTTCAGCTGTATGTTGCATTTTGGCTTCTTCATTTTCTTTTCTCTTTTTCTTCTACCTAATCATCATCTCGAATAACGTAACCTCTCCTAGAGAGCCAATTACGCTGTTCAGCCGACAACCTTCCTTGTACCGTCCAGGTTAAATAGCATTCTGGTGGTCCATAGACCCTGACCCAGCCGGTCTTCTCAAGCTCACTCACTTTTTTCTTTAAAAGGAACCACGCACATGCGTCGTGATCTCGTGAATCACACCCATAAAATCTGCCATTTCTATCTAACCATCCAGCATCGGAATCGGGTTGATTCAAATATGTCTTAGACCAGTCTAAATCCTCAAAAGATTTAGCTTCCACTGTTTCGTAGATCACGTCATCTCCCCCCAAGAAAGAATATCCACCAGCCCAATTGAAAATACGATCTACCTCAAGTCTCCACCATGACTTTCTTTTACTACCCTTGGTTTTTATCCGTATGAACTTACTCATGCTTCAATTGATATCCTTGTCTTCCTCGCCTTTCTTTGGATCTGTTGAATCCTGCAACCACTTCGGTTCAAGCTCTCCTGTGACATGGATGTGTCCACCGGCTCCTAGTGTGTGGTTTGACTCGTTGTGCCAATGAATGGTCGGGTTAGTCTGTGGTGCGTGTTCAATATTGTGATCGGTGACGTCCTTTACGCAAATGATTTTACCACCATCTGTGCAGGGGATTGTGATATACTCACTGGCCCTATTTCTCCACCTCTTGCCATCGCAAATATCGGTGCCCCACCAATACCCTCGCCAAAAGGACAATACGTGGAATAACGCAACGATCCAAAATGGCGCAAGTATCGTTCGTATGTGTGGTGATGCCGACAACATTAACAATCCGATGAACAACATCATTTTGAGGCCAACCCACATAGGTGCTATGTGCATTAATTCCTTCGGATCACGTCTGCCTCGGTAGTATGTCAACCTAGCACCATAAAAATGCCCCTTATAGACGTGGGGCCACAATACCATCTTTAACGGCGTGATACCGTTTCTTCGCACTCCTACAATCAAGTGGCTTGACTCGTGCAAGGTAGCCTGTAACCACCAAGCTAGTGGTGCGGCCAATAATACCCACCATGTCCATTCAAACATCACTCTGCCTTATGTTGGCAAGGTATAAAGATTTTTCCCTTATTGTCATATTTTATCTCCTACTTTAATAATCTTCTCCAATTCCTTTTTCGACTCCTCATAAATTTTATCCAAGAGAGCAGGTATATGAGGAATCGCCATTGCCTGGTGTTCAAGATCACATTCCAATAGAGGTTTGACTTTTATTTCTGTTTCTTCACATACCCTATGTGTAACCTGAGAAGCAAGATATAGCTTTCCATTCCCCAGATATTGGAGAGACCTTCGAATACCACATATTTTAAGTTTAATAGGCTCATCGATAAAATCACCCATAGCTTGTATCTTGACATCCTTAAGACTCTTTTCAACCTCCAAAATATAGGTGTCCGTCTCAATGGAGATTTGAACAAGCTCTTTTGAGATTTCATTAATTTCGGCCAATTTATATTTTACAAATTCTTCCATATTCTTCCTCATATCCTTTCATGATCTGTCAGCATAGCCTTTTTGAATTCTTTCAACGCTTCAACGTATGCTGGAAAATCCGGATGCTCGCCGCACCAGAAGTGTCTGTTGATTTCTGGCATATACATACGCAAGTGTCTGTTGATTTCTGGCATATACATACGCGCTGATGCAGGTTGATAGATACCCAACATCCGGGGTGCAAAACGCCTGCACTCGGAATCTTGATCATTTTTGCTCGTGCCCACAAAATAAGCATATGGGCATGTTTCGCATGTTGGCTGTTTTGGCCTTTTCATCGTCGCCCTCTAATGTGTTTTATTTTTTTCCAATTTCCACTTTGTCTTTTTTCCACTCCCTCAACACCCTCAAATACTCTGAGAAATCGGAATGTTGGCCGCAGAACAAACTCGATGCCACATTTAAAGGCTCAGGGTTAAGGCAACAATCCCCCGATATATCGTCCTGCCAAAGGCTCACATCGTGTGGGTCAAAATGAATACAAGTGCTACACGTCGGTCTTTCTGGTTTGTCACTCATAACTTTATTCCTTTTTATATTTTCTTCGCCTGTTCTTTCAGATAGATATACCAACATTCGGCTGCAGGAACATCAGAACATACTGCTTTGCATCCTTTTGGATGTTCCCAATCATAGATACAATTCGGACACCCCTCCACTCTGCTTACTAACTCCTCTATCGCCACCTTCACAATTTTTTTGAGGCTATCTTTAGATTCGCCCCTAGAGACTTTTTTTTGTTTATCATCTAAATGTTTTAAATGTTTTTCAATTTGCAAATCTCCCGGAATTTGCAAATCTCCCGGAAGAAAACTGATCACATTCCCTGGATATAAATGCAACGAATCTACTAATTCACTCGATAAGAAGACTTCATTCAAAACCGGTGACGTCATTATCGCAACGTATCTAATTCTCTTCCAATCAACACTTGGGATAGGAAATTGGATCTTAGACACATTTTGTATTACGCAGCTCCTTTTCGACCATTTCCGGGGATATGCCTTGGTCCACAACCTCGGTGCTACCTCTACCCTGGAATATGCCTGATCCTCTGGTTCGGTCAAAACATCCCTTGGATCTGTAGAACTAAAAGCCACATAAACCTTATGCGACATAAGGTAATCAAATTTTTGACACTCATCCATCGCTAAATCACCATGGTCTTTCTATTGCCCCCCCAGGCCACTCAAAGCTTTCTGAATATCCCTCTCCTCATGTCCAGCACTTCGTAGAAGCAAAGCATAGTCCACCTCAGCAACCTCCCCGTGCCATCCCCGTAAATACTTGACCGCCTTGGTAGCAGCAAACCTTGGAGCCTCTGAGGTGCGGTTACAAGCGAGATCATCTTCCCGCTTATGTCGCAAATACTCCACTATGTGCAAAAACTGCTCACCGAGTCTACCCTTCAACATATCTCCTCCTCTGGGACTAATATCGTTCCATATCACGCGCCTTGCCCGCTTATAATGGAAAGATTCTTCTCCCTAAGCTGCTCCCTTTTTTTACCCTCAAGCCCGCCCATCACTCTCCACTCATCAACTTTTTCCTTGCTTCCCCAAGATGGGGACGGAATCTCGTTGTAGCAGTACATCACAATCTCCCTCATGGCAGCTTCACTGTTTTCATCGGCTCGCATGAACGCCTCTCTGAGATTGTTCTCAAGAACAGCCGTCACAAAATGACCACATGGCTGTCCCACCTCCACATGCCGATCTATCGCATATTTTACTCTTTGTGGAATCATCGTCTTCCCTCCTCTTAGAACCAAACTCTCCTCGCCTCGTTGCTTAAAATCTCAGCCAGCTTCCCCATTCTGAACCTAGACTTGTTGCGCCGAATACTCACCATGATATCGCCAGTATCGTGACGTCTCACCGCCGCCTTCCAGTCCAGAAACATCTCTACTATATCAAGTAGAGTCATTCCCTCCAACTCCCTCCGATGGTGCTCGGGATGATGAGAATTTCGATAATAGTGCCGATCTAGACAGGGCCTGATCTGCTGCATCAACTCCTTATATCGCTCAGACCCATACTCGGTCGTAGCCAATTGATCAACCACATCAATAAAGCTACGCGCCTCATCCCCTAAAAACTTCGACAAATCATGAATCAGGGCTCGCCAGATCAGACTAAGACAAAACTCTATAGCATAGGCACAGACCCACCCCTTATGTCTCAACACACCCCCATAATGTAGCGAAGCGTTCTTGACCCAACGATATTGGCTCGACAACATCTTAGTCCCCTTCCAGCATCCAAAAGACTGGCCTCCCAGAGAGCGTGAAGGCTCAGTCGCACCAAATACTAAATATCAAACACCCGCCGACAACAAATCTTGTCTCACCCCGTGGCAAACCCTAGAAAAATCCACAAGACTCTCTGTGACACAAAATTCATTCCCGGACTCGCAAGACCCACCATAAAGGAATACCCCACTTTTGTCAAGTATGTTGAGCATCACAAAGGTGACGTCAACCTAGCCTGCGAAAAAAATAGTATCAAAATACTTCTCAACTATGCACTATTTCGCACGCTTCTGCAAAGACTCTACGACTTTGGAGATCTCGCTGCAAAACTCCATCCGTTCCCCCTCCGTAGCGCCTCGCTTCCTATCTCGGAACACCCTAATGTTGAATCCTTCCACAAGGGTTGAGGCGGAGAAACCTGAGAGGAGTTCAGCGATCATTTGGGTCGCATATTTTTTAATCTGTGCCTTCGTGAGTTTGGTCGGTTTTCGTCTCGCCACTTTTGGTTTTGTCTGAGTCATATCTCGTTCCTTTCTCTTACCAAACCTCTTATTTCATGCATTCTCTATAGAATGGTGATCATTTTGTTTGCTCCTTCATTCTGCGGGGTGGCCGCAATCCAAAGGCTCGCTCAATGCATCGGCTATCGCCTTCAACCCTGCCTCTGGTTTTGTTTTGAGCAATGCTTTTTGGCGGTCTATCTGTTCTTTCAATCGCTGGCACATCTTAGCAAGCTCTTTATTGCGTCCCGCCAAGCCATCGCATTTTCCTTCCAACTCCTCCACGCGGGCACTGTAGTCCTTGCCTAATCTATCTATCCTGCATTGGATTCCAACTGCAAAACCAAGCAATGCTGCTGTCGTAGGGACAGCTTCATCTTCGTTGATTTTACTAGTAAACATCAATATGACACGACGGCATGCGTCTTCCCAATCCTCCACGCGGGCGCGGAGCTTTTTTGCCTGATCCCTCCAATAGCACTTATCACAAAGCCCGCTCTCCGGATGATCATTCAGCGCTGCGGAGCCACATTTACAGATGTCCATTTTTATTCCTCCTTCGGAGGCTCGGGTAGTTCTATCTCCTCAATACGCGACACTCTATATGTAAATGCTTCCTCCACTGTAATATCATCATCTTGCGGAAGCTCATAATTGACGGACTTGACAGATATTCGGCCATCTTCTATCGCCTCAATTAACTCTTCAATCTTTTGTTTCGATATCATTTCAGTTGCTCCTAAAAAGATGCTTTATAATTTGGGCTACTGCATGAGGGGCAGTAGGTATCCTCATCTTCCAATTTTTCACATGCCTGCTTATGATCCTTTTCACAAAGTATCTTCTGATGAAACATTTCAATGAAAGCATTACAGCAATTGAAAGAGTTTGGAAGCGCGGCAGGTTTCATCTTTGCATTAATGATCTTCTCAATGTCTTCGGGAGACAGCATCTCCGCGCTCTCTTTCTCGATAGCCTCAATTAGTTTATCTGCTTTGTACCGGAATCGCCCATATTGAAAAGAGTTAATTCCCGTCCAGATAATGGCCGCGATACATAAAGCTCCACTTATAATATATATAGGTGTATCAATTTTCATCTTTCCTCCAGTTCCTCCACGCGGGCGCGAAGGGCGTCGCGTTCGGCTTTTAACTCAGCAATTTTGTTTTGCACAACTGGTTGATTCAGAATGTCTTTGTTTGTTGCATTAACATAGCGCATAACATCCAATTTATCATCCGGCGACCCCACCCAAACAAATAATTGCGGCGTGTTCATTTCGTTTCCTCTTATTCTTTACCAATCTCCACAATTCCAATCGGCTCAAACAATATTGATGTCTCGCCGATGTATTTACATCGGAATGTATAATTGTTTATCACATAATTTTCATCTACTCGAAAAATAGACCAGTGCTTCGGTACTGGCTCACCATTCGGCCTTAATAATCTTCCAAATTCTTTTTCAAGTCTTTTGTTGTCCTCTTCTACGATTGGATCTAACATTTCGAATTTATTTATTTCTGGATTCATCTGTTAACCTCCTTCACTTTGAAGCGACTCGGATAGCAACAAGGTTTGTATTTCTCGTATTTCTGCAAGAGCTGTTCTCTCCATATCCTCCTGAACGGTATTGCCAGCTAATTCCTCTGCGGCAATACGGGCAAGAATTGCTTTCTCCCGCCCGTCCAAGTATCGCCTCAACTTCTCCACGCGGGCGCGAAGCTGGTCGACTAGCGCCTGTGTGCAATCTGGGCACATCCATTGGCCATCAATCACATGCGGCCCAGAAAGTTGACCGCACTTATCACAAATCCCGTCATATTTCCG
>Ga0180437_10004650_pt1 | contig 19402 bp, 13 predicted proteins | sample SS_ome_4_FD_132410 | JGI IMG/M metagenome (GOLD analysis project Ga0180437, IMG submission 132410) | Hypersaline lake sediment archaeal communities from the Salton Sea, California, USA - SS_3_D_1 metaG | ecosystem: Environmental > Aquatic > Non-marine Saline and Alkaline > Hypersaline >... | reverse complement strand
TGTTCCAAATGCCTTATGCACAATCATCCTTTGATAGAGCTGCCGGCAATGGTTTTCGCTGTATTAAATGTATATCTCCGGAGTCATGTCCCGATAAGGCGGCGGCCCCTTTCCCTTCTGCTGACCGGCGTGATTACAGCAATGAAAAGCCTGTCTCAGATGAAATATTCCGGATCTACAAAGGTCTCTTTTCTTACGATAAAACAGCGCTGGATCCGGTGATTGAATCCTCTGATGATTCCTCACCTTTCTGGATAAAGGAAAAAATCACATATAATGCTTCTTATGGAAACGAGCGAATCATCGCCTATCTGTTTTTGCCCAAAAAAACCAAACCACCTTTTCAAACTGTGGTTTATTTTCCAGGATCAGAAGCCTTTGTTTTGCGCTCCAGTGATAAAATTAATGAAGGGTACGGTGATTTTATGGTTAGAAGCGGCCGGGCAGTGCTTTTTCCTGTTTATAAGTCCAGTTTTGAAAGGTATGATGGTTTTGTCTTTCCCCCTTCTACAGTCAATTCAGTCAATTCATGGCGAAGCCGGATGATTTACTGGTACACAGATTTAGCCAGGTCTATTGATTATCTGGAAACCCGTAAGGATATCGATGGGGAGGAAATCGCCTTTTTTGGAGAAAGCCTGGGGGCGGCAATGGGAGTAGTGTTTATGGCATTGGAAAAACGGATTCAGGCAAGCATTCTTTATGTAGGAGGATTTTGTCTTCTAAAATCGTTCAAAGAAATTCCCGAGGTAGACCAAATAAATTTTGCTCCCCGCGTGACAACTCTAACGTTGATGCTCAACGGACGGTATGACTTTCTCTTTCCGTATGAGACATCTCAGGTCCCGATGTACCGGTTACTGGGCACTCCTAAAGAGCACAAAGTTCATAAAGTCTATGAAACAGGACATCACGTGCCTGGAAACGAAACAATAAAAGAAACGCTTAGCTGGCTGGACAAGTATTTAGGACCTGTGAATAGAAAATGACTGAGTTTAAAATGAAATTCAACCTTGGATTGATGGTCACCAGGAATTTTTTAAATGGCCTCTACGGGCGAGCCCTTATACAAAACGCTACCTTAACCAACTTCAAAAAGGCAATTATATTCTTTTATGGACGGGACATAACTCAACGGTAAAATCATGGGGAGTGATTGGATTTGCTATAATTGATCATTTAACAAAAGAGTCCTGTATGCTTCAATTGATTCATAAAGCAGAGCCACCATTAGAACCTTATGTCTCAAATGCCCCAAAGCCGGCGACAAGTACAACATTATTTTTGCGAGAAGTTTTCGGAAAGGAATTTCCTCCACTAGGTGACGTTTACAACGCGATTTTTGGTCCTTCACGAAAACCACCAGTAACAATATATCCTGTTCATGCACTGCAATTTCAGAAAATTTGGCAACATCTTCGCCTTTCACAAGAAAGAGCCGTTTACAGAAAACTGATAAATAAAATACGTCAAGCTCCCTCTCGTCAGTGGATGTATGATTTTTTTGAGCTTGCCATTAGGCTGATAAGAGCACTGAATTTATTGGATTATGATCCGCGATTAATTGCAAATATTGGTGGTAAAAAACGAATTACGTATGATATTAATCATCTTTACGTTCTAATAGCATTCAGTGATTGGGGACGGAATGAGGAACGAGCTATACCCAATATTGATAAGAATGAAAATTACTGCCACTTTGATTTGCTTCTCCCTGCAGGTTTAAAAGAACAATTGAAGTTAGTACCAAATGTATTAAGAATCGAACCAATATCAAGTAAATCCAGCCATGAAAAACATATTTGGGTTCGTTTTCTTGTAAAATCACCTCTGGAATTATCTGAAGATATTATTTCCGCCTGGGAAAATTTGGCAAAACGAGAGCTAAATCGCTCTTCAGGTTCATTGATATGGAAAAAGGAACATCATAAAACGGTTGTTTATGCGGCGGCAACTGATTTAAATTTTCGCAAAGCTCTCTTGGACGAAGCCTTCGGAAAAATTGAATAAGTTTAATTATGATGACTTATTTTTGGGTGCGCACAAAGTTCAGCAACAGCATTATGCAAGCCTGATGCTGTTGCGGTGGAAGATTTCAATATTCGGTATCAAGGAAAGACAAATGCAAAGTACACAAATAAACAGACGCAGTTTCTTATCGACCATTGGACTTGGCTTGCTGGGTTCGGCATTACCGGCCATAGGTAACAGTAACGAAACCGTGCCGAATCAACCCAACATCCTTTTTATCGCGGTCGATGACCTGCGACCGCAACTTGGCTGCTACAATCACACCGAAACGCTTTCTCCCAATATCGACAGGCTGGCTTCCCGCGGGACTGTATTTGAACGGGCTTACTGTAATGTGCCTGTGTGCGGACCTTCGCGCGTGAGTGTCATGAGCGGCATTCGAACGCATTCCGATCAATGGAAAACCAGCGATCTGACAGAGCAATTCATTACACTTCCATCATACTTCAAGCAGCACGGCTATCATGCACTCTCCAACGGCAAAGTGTTTCATCACATGTATGATCGCCAATACGATTGGTCCGAACCGCCCTGGCGCTCTGTTGAGATTTATCATGGCAAAGGCGATTGGGCCGGCTACAATAACTATGGAATCTGGCAAGACAAAGGTTCAGGCAAGAACATCAACCCGGAAACAAAACGCGGCCCATATTGCGAAGCTGCTGATGTTCCTGACAACGCTTACCAGGACGGTAAAGTCGCCGATAAAACAATAGCCGACCTTCAGCGACTGAAAAAGCTGGAGAAACCATTTTTCCTATCCTGCGGATTCTGGCGGCCTCACTTGCCTTTCAACGCCCCAAAGAAATACTGGGACATGTACCAGCGTGAGGAAGTGACATTGGCTCCCAACCGCTTCAGACCCAAACACCTCCCTGCGCCATGCCAATCGTCAACAGAGATTGATTGCTACGCGCTGACAGATCAACGCAAGCAAGCAGAGGCATTTCACCGGGAAGCGCGGCATGCGTACTACGCGTGTGTCAGCTTTGTGGACGCACAAATTGGCAGGGTAATAAAGGAACTGGAGACGCTGGGATTTTCCCAAAACACGATTATCGTCCTCTGGGGCGATCATGGTTGGAATCTGGGCGAGCATAATTTCTGGGGAAAACACAATACACTTCACAATTCGCTGCACTCGCCGCTGATTGTCTGCGCACCCACAACAAAAAAGAAAAACCGAACAAGCCGCCTTGTCGAATTTGTCGATATCTACCCGAGCCTGTGTGAGTTGGCAGGTCTGCCGGTACCCGGACATGTTCAAGGGAAAAGCTTTGTCCCGCTGATGAGCAACCCCGAACAAGAATGGAAATCGGCGGTCTTTTCGAAATGGAAGGGGTGTGAGGCAGTCACAACCGACCGGTATCTGTATACTGAGTGGAAGCAGGGTGGCCAAGTTACCCACAGAATGCTGTTTGATCACAATACCGACCCCCTGGAGAACGTGAACATCGCCGAGACGCCGAACGCGAAAAAAATTGTAGATAGACTCAGTAAAATGCTCCAAGCGGGCTGGAGAGGCGTAAAATGAGACCGAATAATATATTACTCTGCTTGCAATGGATTTAATCCTACCTGCTATTCTTTCCAAGAAATCCCTTGCAGAACCAATAAATCAGGAATTGAATTTCTTAACATGCCCGTTTAAAGAACTCTGCTCTGCCCACAAGGGATTTAGTCCCACCTGCTTTTATTTGAATTTACCAATTGATATTTGGGCATAATTTTATTATATTAATAATATTAAGTCAGCATTGAAAAGATTTTTATGCATTAATTACCAGATCAAAACCATTTAGGATTCATCCATCATTGGACGCTTATTAAAAATTAATGAAAAAAGAATATGATTTTTCAAAAGGAGAACGAGGTAAATTTTATCATCCCGATTTACTATTAAATTTACCGGTTTACCTTGATCCTGATATCGCTGAATTCATTCAGAAATATTCCAGAAAGAAAAAAGTGGATTTGCAGACGATTGTCAATCAGTGGTTAAGAAAAGATATTGAAATAATCAGATCAGTCATGTAGCCCAGGTCTAAAAGCAAAGCTTTATTATTTTGGTGGTTTTTGCAGAGAGATTGCGCGAAAATTGCATTTTTATTGTGCTAATTTAAACAAGGAGGAATCATCAGCACCTTCAAATTGGGTTGAGCGGATGCCAAAGACTCCATGCCGCTTTCTTCCAAAATCGGCGCAATTGTTTTGGTACAGATAGTTCAATCGAGGTAATATCCGCTGCAGCCCTGCTGTGGAGATTGCTTAAAGCCGCGGCCCCCATGCGACTGCCAAAGATCAAGGGTATGCCGAGCGTCGCGCCCTCTATATTGTCGCCGCCACGTTTTTTCCTGCTTGCCGGCTATGTCGCCTTCGAAAGCATCCGCTCGCTGGTTGCCCGGGCGGTACCTGAGCATTCTACCGTCGGTCTCATACTCGCTGTTCTCTCGATATTGATCATGCCCTCTCTTGAGATTGGCTGGTCCAAAGAAAATATCGGCTCCCATATTGTCAGGAATAACACGATCTTTGATTGCGAGCAAACCGGTATCAGCGGAAGCTTGGGGGCCGCTTTTAGCCAGATTATCCAGAATAATATTTATGATATCTGGACCAAACGCCAGTTCCGGGGAGCAGAAATTGCCGGAATCAAGCTTCATGCGGCCATCGAGACGACCGACCCCGTTTCACAAAGCGCATTCCACTGAATTAGCGGGCAAAGTCAATATTGTCAACGGAGATGACCGTTTTTATAATAATCTGTTTATTGCCGGAGACACACCCATCCCCCCAAAAATAAATCAGGAAGACAGGCAACGCGTCGGATATGGAATGCAAGCGTGGGAGCAAGCCCAAATGCCCACGTATGTGGATGGTAATATCTACTTTAAAGGTGCCAAACCGTTAAGTAAAGAACAAAACTATATTGAGAAAAAAGCGTTTGATCCAAACGTCAGGATAGCGGAAAAAAATGGGAACGTGTTCCTGGAATTGACCCTCGACACTTCCATCCAGGACTTGAATAATACCATCGTAAATACCAAACTATTGGGACTGACGGTTATTTCGAATTTACCGTTTGAAAATCCGGATGGTTCTCCATTGCGTATCGACACGGATTATTTGGGTCAGAATCGATCAACAACAAATCCGGCGGCTGGCCCTTTTGAAAATATCAAACCGGGGTAACAATCCATAAAAGTATGGTAAGTGGGCCTGTATTCGTAAACAGTAACCGTTTCTGAGCAGGGAATTCGTTGTTTTTTGAAATACGCGTTTGGAATCGAATTCGATGAAGATACCGCATTTGATATGTATAATATGACATTGAAAGAAGCTTCTGTTTTAATCGCAAACATGATTCAAAAACAAAATCCAGGTGATCGTGCGCACTATTCAGAAATGATGATTGAGAATTTGACGCTCCAACAAGCAAAAATGATATTGTTTGAATTATGGAAAAATAACTGCAAAATTAGAAAGGATATTCTCGAAATTATTTATAAATTAGAAATGCAAAACGGCTCGCAAGGAATTTAATCTCCCCTGCTCTTCTTTCCAAATAAATTGCCGATCGCTATCAAAATCCTCAAAGAAACTGTGTTTTGTGGGCTACCCAATCAAAAAACACCAAAGGAATTATTCAGGGGATCATTCGATTATTTGGATTGATGAGTTACCGGCTTGATAAGACTTGAAACATAGTTTCGATTGTCAGTGTGTTCCGATCCGTCAGTGGTCGGATGGGAACAAGCCCCCAAACTCCGTTTGTAAACAAGCCCCGATTACATTTTCACAATATCCCAATTACATTTTCACAATATCCCAATCACATTTTCAAATATTATCTTTCCAGTTCCCTAATCTTTTTAAACAAATTTTTATTCGATTCAATTTTTTCTTCATTTCCGTACACGCAGAAGGTCTCCTGTTTTAGTATATCAGCCACGAATGCTTCCATTTCACGGATATCCTGAGCGGTCGTGGCTAAGACAGCATCGCGTTCGGTCTGAACATCTTCTTTCGATATTTTTTCCAGGTAACGTCTGACAGCCAGGTTTCCTTCAGCCGAAGGTCGAAGCGGTCGATCCATCCGGGAGATGGTTCCGATAATGAATCTTGTCATGGTATCTTTATCCGGTTCGAATTTACGAATGAATTTGGGCGTCCCTGCGAAATTCTCAAGCGTCCTTTTCAGATTGGGATCGCGATATGAGGCAAAATAAACCTGACCCGAGGAAGAAAAATGGCTAAAACCACCATAAGCGCCTCCAATAACCCGAATTTGATTATTAAGCCATTCGCGTGACAATATCTGGTTCATTGCCCGATATTTGCCATGCCACGAATATCCCAATTTTTTAAAATCATAGCCCGGTAAAACATACTGCACCTTGGATGCGCTTAAAAATCCTTCATTTTTGTTGTCAAAAGCAAATTTCCAGCTTTCCTGCAATGGTTTCTCTTTTGATAACCTGTTAATAAATTTCTCCGATTCATTGCAAAACTCAGGCAAATCCTCTTTTTCACAGGTTACGGTAATTATCAAATTATCTTTGCTAAAAAGTGTCTAAGCCACATCTTCCAGATTTGCAATGATTTCATCGCTATTTTTATCAAAATTATTTACCAGGTCAGTTATAAACCAGTAGTATTCAATTCCGTCGGTCAGTTCGTTAAACATTCCCTGGTTTGAATAATAAGAAGCAAGGCGCGTTCTGGCGTAGTCCATTCCATCCCTTTTTATTCGGGCATCGAGGATTGAATGATGTCTGCGCAAGACCGTTTTGAGTCGGTCTTTATCCGAAAAAATCGTGTGATTGATTATTTCTTCGGTTAATTCAAACAATTTATCCACCTTGGTGTTCAACGCCTTTGAGAATACCACAACCTTTGGCAGCAAGTTTTCATCTTTTCGATCTTCCAGATAGCTATTCACACTCGTGCTAAATATACCGGTATGAATATTCAATTCATTATATAACTCACTATAGGTATACTTCTCAGTACTTAAACTTCCCAAAACTTCGGTCAAAAGCGAAGCATAGGGAACCAACCACTGGGGAAGCACCCGGGCATCAAAAAGCAAGCTGGTATAAACAACATGATTGGTGAAAGTATGGTAACACAACACAGGTACCGTATCAATGTTCTTCTCCTTCACCGGATACCATTTTGCAGTTGGATCAATATCCTCTAAGTTCAGCAAGGGTATTGTAGCGAGCGCTTCCGGGGTATCTTTCTGTTCCTGGTATTTTATCAACTCCTTTGTTTCGCTTTCCAATCGCTCGATTTCTTTTGCCGAAAGGGCTGCTTTATAATTTGCCCATTCAGCGATACTTTTTTTATTATTTTCCATTTCCAGGCCCGCTTTTGGCGCCATGGTCAACAGCAGAGAATGCGGATTATCCAATATCTGTTCTCTGATAAGCGCTTCCAGCAAGTCCGTCTCCAATGCAGCCTTTACCTCTGCCAGCGGCTTTTCCCATTCCAAACTTAAAAATGGATCGTCCGCATAAAACAAAGCTATGATAAGCCTGGAAGGTATAGGTCAATCCTTTGTGGGCATTGTCTCCTTCACGTAAACGGAATTCCTTGCGGTTAATCATACCCTGAATTATTTTTTTATCGATTCCTTTTTCAACTGTTTCGAGAAGGGTTCGTTTTACAAGCTCGAAGAATTTTTCACTGTCAGCCTCATTGGCATTCTGAACCCGGATATGCAAAATATTCTGTTTTTGTCGTTCATAAAAGGAAGACACATTGCGACCGATCCCTGCTTCTTGTAAGGCCAAACGGATTGGACCGGATTCATGATTTACCAGCGCATCGCTTAAAATATCGAGGGCCATTCCCAACGCCTGATCTTTACCTTCGCCAATGACCCAACTCAGGCTTAAATAGGTTTTATTCGCGATCTCGCTTCCATCAGTGAGCGGATAAAAACCGGTTATTTTTTTCATCCTACCAAACGGTTTTTGCAAAGCGATTGAAGCGATATCCGCTGACTTTTCAAAATTCGCTAAATATTTTTCATTGATAAAAGCCAGCTCTTGCTCAAGGTCTGCGTCACCGTAGAGAAAAATATAGCTATTCGAAGGATGATAATATTTTCGGTGAAAATTTAAGAAATCTTCATAGGTTAAAGTCGGTATCGCAGCCGGATACCCACCCGAGGACTTTCCATAGCAAGTATTCGGAAAGAGATTTTTATCGACCAGGTAGGCTAATTCCCGAATGGGATTTGAAAAAACCCCTTTCATTTCATTATAAACCACCCCTTTTACGGTTACCGGGGCCTCGTTTTCTGCCAATTTATAATGCCAGCCTTCCTGTTTGAAGATACGAGGATCATCATAAATCAAGGGATAAAAAACCGCATCGAGATAAACATGCATCAGATTAAAGTAATCTTTGTCGTTCATGCTGGCCACCGGGTAAAACGTGACATCACTTCCGGTCATGGCATTTAAAAATGTATTGAGCGAACCTTTGGTCAATACGTCAAAGGGACTTTTTACCGGAAAATTTTTGGAACCATTTAACACCGAATGCTCCATGATGTGGGGCGTTCCGCAATCAGACTCCGGCGTGGTCTTGAAAGCGATACAAAAGGTTTTATTTGCATCAGATGCGGCAAATTTGAGCAACCGGGCCCCGCTTTTCACATGCTCAAAGAGATAACAGTCAGCATTGACTTCCTTAACAAAGCGTTTTTCAAGAAGTTTAAAGCCAAAATAGGTGACTCCTTGTTTATCATTTGTCATCTGCCAGGAGGCAAGAATGCTAAAAAGCAGAAAAAGAAAGGCAGTTCCAACAAGAAAATCGACTTGCACTATCATCTTCTCCAATTTTTTAAAAATGGGCTGTTTTTATTCTAGTTTAATTGATACAATAACGTTAATTTAAGCGGATAAAAATTCGAAATTGATATAATTTTTTCCATCAACTTAACGTTGTGGTATTAGTTAAGTCTCAATCCAGTTCATCACTCTTGAAGTTCCTCGGCTCTTTTAAACCACATTTCCGCAGTTTTAATATCATTCCTTCGGTAGTAAATTTCTCAAATTTCCTCGCAAGCTAAAGGATAGTTATCATTCGCCGCAGCTAAAAGATACTTCATTGCCTGATCTTCATCACCTTTTTTTAAATATAGCATTCCATATTCATATAGGGCATCAACATCTCCATTTTCAGCACGTTTTTTTAATTCTAATTGCTCATTTGATTCCATTTTTTTCTCCCAAATATCAAAATCTTTCAGAAGGACCATTTTCAAGCTGGCGATCCATCCATTTCAGCCAAGCTCCGGCCGGTGAAGTTTCGTATGAGTCTAACTGACAAGCAATGCCGTTGGTTCGTAAACAGTCGGATTATGATCGAAATTTACCATAATTAATTTGAAAAATCAAGGGAAACCAAGTTGCCGGTTTGATCAGACTGGAAACGGAGTTTCCGGTGTTCGTGTGTTCCCATCTGTCAGTGGTCGGATGGGAACAAGCGCCCAAGCGCCTGAAATGCAGGGTTGGAGCAACTAATTCGTGACACCCGTCAGAAAATGGTCAATCTGATACGCACCGATAACCAGCAAACTGAAAATCCTTGATTCTTTTGCTAATTTTCATTATATACCCTGTTGCAAGCTAATTTGTAAAACGATAATGTCATTGCGAGGAGCGGTTTTTGCGATGAAGCACCCTCCGATTCAGACATCAAAAAATGTCAGGACGTCGACTTTAGCTTAAAAAGAAAAGGAGAAATCTAATGCCACAAAAACAATGGGCCAATCCACCTGAAATGCAAATTGATGAAAAAAAGATTTACAAAATCACAATGGAAACCAGCAAGGGCGTCATTGAACTGGAGCTTTACCCGGAACACGCGCCAAAGACCGTCAATAATTTTGTATTTTTGACGACTGAAGGTTTTTACGACGGTGTGCTCTTTCATCGTGTAATTGACAATTTTGTGATTCAGGGAGGCGATCCCACCGAAACCGGACGCGGTGGTCCGGGGTATCGTTTTGAGGATGAATTGCGTGGCAATCCGCTTAGGCACCAACGCGGCGTCATTTCAATGGCGAATGCGGGTCCGAATTCAAACGGTAGTCAGTTTTTCATCACCCACTCGGCGCAACCGCATCTGGATGGTCGCCACACCGTTTTTGGCAAAGTCGTAAACGGTCTGGATGTGGTTGATGCCATTGAGCAGGGTGATAAAATGATTAAAGTGACGGTAAGTTAAACTTCCAGTTCGCTGTAAAAGGAGCATCGAAAACATGGATCAATTGAAAATCATCGTATTTTTTATGGTTCTTCTCGTGGCTACAATGATCACCGGAGGTGCCCAAATCCAGGCAGATGGCAAATTGCTGCGTGGCGAAAAATGGCAGAAATTCACCGCCGAAATCCCGCAGGCAGATTTTTTCGTTGCCCCAAATGGCAACGACGCCTGGTCAGGAAGATTACCCGAATCCAACGCTTCCGGAACTGACGGTCCGTTTGCAACCCTCACCCGGGCCCAGCAGGCAGTTCGCGAGCTAAAAGCCAGTGTTTATCAGCCGAAAAAACCGCCTATTGAAAAACGCTGGATTGGTTCCCCGCACGAACTTGGTGAAGGCAAGGATATTCTGGTGCTGATTCGCCAGGGCTATTACGAGTTGACCGCACCGCTGGAATTCACCCCGGATGATGGTGGCGAACGCTGCGAAACAGATTTACCTTCCGGTGCTTTTGAATATCACAAACTCAAAGATTACTACGTGACCTGGGCAGCTTTTCCCGGTGAAACACCGGTCATTTCCGGCGGAAAACGGGTAACCAACTGGCAGCCGCGCGGCAAAAAGTGGGTTGCCAAAGTCGATACTGCCGAAATCACCGAACTCGTGGCAAACGGTGCCATCCAAACCCTGGCACGCATTCCGAATACAGGTTATTTCTCTCTCGAAGAAATTCCCGCCACCGATACGGCCTTCAAATTTCGTAAAGGTGATTTGAAAAACTGGCCGGGTCTGGAAAACAGCCGGGTGATCATGCTGTTGCGCTGGCACACCGGAATTAATTCAATTGTCAAAATTGATGAAAAGCAGCGTCTCGCCTTTCTGAAAAAGCCACAAAAGGGGATTGTCGTGGTACCGCCCCGGTATTACGTGGAAAATGTCGCTGCGCTGCTCGATGCCCCCGGCGAATGGTTTTTCGATGCCAAAACTGGCGAACTGAATATCATTCCACAGCAAGAAATTATTGATCCCAATCAGGCGAATTTTGTGGTGCCGCATATTGCTTCCCTGATTCAATTAAAAGGCAGTCGTGAAAAACCGGTGCGCAATCTGCGGTTTTACGGACTCACCTTCGAAGCCACCACCGCCGGCAGCAGTGCACTCCATTTTGCCTACGCCCATGCCTGCGAAATTGTCGAATCCCGCATTCGCAGTGTGGGCGGAGAAGGCATTCGCCTGGAAAAAGGTTGCTACCAGACCCGGATTCTGGAAAATGACATCTCGTGGACCAAAAGCAGCGGGATTGTCGTTTCCGGCGAAGCCCACCCGGACAACTGGACCGACATTATTCGTGAAACCATTATTTCCCGAAATTCACTGGCATTTTGTGCGGGAACCTCGATTGGCGACCACAACACGCTTTTTTCCACCATTTCGCACAACGAAATCACCCGCAATTTCGGACGCACGGCGATTTCGGTGGGCGGCTGGCGCAATCTCGAAGAAGCGATTACTGGCGGGTATCGCGTGGAGTACAATCATCTCCATCACGTGCAGGAACGGGCGGACGATTCCGGGGCCATTGTCACTTCCGGGATGACCTACAATTCAATTGTGCGCGGGAATTTGATTCATCATGTAAAAGCCGGCTATTTTAATGACAATGTCGCAATCTGGTTCGACAACATGTCTTCCGGCTGGATCGCGGAAGATAATATTTACTATGCGCTTGAGCAAGGCGAAATGAAGCTTTGTGCGGCGAATCTGGTTGACAATCTCTATCGAGATAATTTTTTAATTGAAACGCCAGATTCGGAGCCGGAACCAATCCTGACCGGCGAACCTGATTTCCACGCGACAAAATTAACGATTGTCAATGGAAATTCAGGGAGCGGTCATGGATTTCAAACCGGCGAGTACGCAATTATTCATGCTGAATTACAAAATTCCGGGGCTACCGGCATCAAGACAGTTCACTTATTTGTCGACGGACAGGTTCGGGATGCGAAAAAAGTACCAGCCGTACGCGGAAACGCGGCTTTTAGCGAATTTAAATTAACATTTACTCAACCGGGAACGCATCAGATTGCTGTTGAAAATTCGGTTTCTCAGACAATTGAAATTCACGGACAACCACTGGAGGTCGTTTACGACGATTTACAGCTTTCTGAAACGATTGTCCCGGCAGACCAACCGGTTAATGCCAGCGTGTCCGTAAAAAATATTACCGACCGGGAATTGACGCAGACTTTCGAACTCGTGTTAAACGTGAAGACCGTCCAGTCTCAAACGGTGAAACTAGCACCTGATAAACCTCAGCACGTGAATTTTCAAATAAAACCACCTGCCGGGACTTACCACGTTAAAATTGGACAAACACCGGAAGCGATGCTGACAGTTTACCCGCACCGGATGCTTGATTTGTCCCGGAGCAATTTGCAGACTTACATTTCCGGTACCGCCCATCCGTGCGAATTTAAAATTGATGCCCAAAAAAATCAGTTTCAAATCAGCGCCAGTGGCACGGATTTGATGCATGCGGAAGATTCCTACGGTGCGATTTATCTGAAAAAAGTGGTGAAGAGAAATTTTGTGGCAACGGTCAAAGTCAAAAGTTTTGGCGAACACACCCACGAATGGTTCCGCGCAGGAATTTTTGCCCGGAATGATTTGGCAAAAAGTTTTGATACTGAGCCGGGCAGCCTCGGTTCGGTATTTTATTTTACCACGCCCGGACGCACCGGAATTGAGTGGGATGAGTTTGGTGACGGCTGTATGCACAAAGCTTCGAGCCAAAATCACCCCAAAACCAACACTTATCCAATGTGGCTGAAATTGGTGCGCCACGGAAACAGTTTTTCGGGCTATATCAGTTACGACGGAGTCACCTGGACGAATCCCCGGCATACGAATCCGGTTCCCGGCATCGCCGAAACAATTGATTTGGGCCTGGCCGCCGGTTCCTGTGACCAGCGGGTATACACGGTAGAATTTGAAGATTTTAAAATTCAGGTTGAAGATTCGCCTGTGCAAAAATAGATGCACTCCCTCCAAACGATCATCATGCGTCTGTCATTTTCTCAATGCTTTGCCTCTGAATTCAATTATCATTGAGAGTCTTGCTTCCAAAGTTCTTTTCGCATCTTTGCGATTTTAGCATCTTCGCGTGAAAATAATCGAGGCAGGTCGGATTCAAAACATCCCCGGCCGACGCCCTTTTCACTTTTTTCCCGGCGTCAACTGACTTCGTTTAAGCCTTAATTGATACAATTCGGTGCCATCATCCTGAATCAGCCGAAAAGTGACTTCCGGGTCTGGCAGTGTGGCGTCAATTGAGAATTCGCCGAACGCGTACTTGCCCGCAAAACCGTACAACTGTGTCGTCCATTCCGGTTTTTTTACCGGCGGGCCTTCACGTCCGCCAAGACTGGCTGCCTCAAACTCATAAAATTCAAAACCGGAAGGCCGGGGAATCCGAAATCCGCGCGCACCGTGGCGATCCCCGGAAATCAGCAGCACGCCGCCGATTTGCCGGTCTTCAATCAACTGGAAAATCTCTTCACGTCCCGCCGGATCAAACCGCCCCCAGGAATCTTTCCCGTCAGAAACGTAATCACTCCACATGGTTCCGCAGGAAAGAATAATAAACGGACCTTTGCAGTCCATCAACTGCGCTTTTAACCAGTCCATTTGGGCGTCTCCAAGAAACGAACCTACCCGGTTTTCGCGAAAATAGCGATTGTCCAGCATCAAAATATCACAGGGACCAATGCGCGTGCGCAGAAAAATGCCCTGGCGTTCATCACTAAAACCATAAGCCGGATTATTCCACGCTTGCCGAAACACATCGCAAACCGCGGCCTGGTCTTGTCTGGTAAAACCAGGTGGAACACCAGCTTTGTCGTTGTCAAAATAGTCGTGATCATCCCACGTGGCGTAAACCGGGATTTCAGCCACCAGATTGCGCCAGGCAGGGAAAAGGTCGCGCATAAAATAATCCGCCCGGTGCAGCCCCAGATGATGATTCCGATCCTGTACGGCAATATCACCGATTAACAACATCGCAGTAGGTTTACGGCTGCGGATTTGTGCCGATTGTGCCGGATTCCCCAGTCCCCAGCGATGAAAACAACTGCCAAAAGCAATGCGCACCTTTTGATTTTCCGGCGCGGTGACAAGTGCGGCATTTTCAGGCTGCGCAATCGGATTACCGTCTACGAAAACCTGGTAGGCGTAGCGTGTGCCTGGTTTCAGACCATCCACTGGCACAATCGCCGTCAGGTCAGATTCTAGCGTCGCTGCCACCGGCCCGTAGATTTTTTCCACGCCCTCGACCGTCACACGAACGGTGATATTTGCCGGTTTGAGTGTTCGCAGCCAAATCCGCGCTCCGTCCGGGCGCACATCCCCGAGCAAAGGGCCGCCCAGGTGCGTCAAACCATTTTCCCGGTAGAGTTGCTGAAATGCTTCATTTTCCGCTAACTCGGCAAAAGTCACCGTACGCCTGGATACCAGAAAATCGTATGCCGAACGGTAAACCTGCTGAATGCCTTCAGGTTGTTCGCCAAATAAATTTAAAATGGCGAGATTGGATTCCAGATCGCCCATTTTGGTTCCCTGTTTTGCCTGCGGAAAAACCGGGCGAATGAACAGGGTGCAAGCCAGGAACAAAAGAGTGATTTTTTTCATGAATAGCTCCGTTGCGTTAATTACCGTCGTGATAATTAAAAATACCATTTCTATTAGTATCCATCCAATCGCCATCAAGCTCCGCAAAGTCGAGATCAATAGGAAACTTTGCAGTTTCTCCCCAAAATTCTTCCAATTCAAACCAGTTCACTAAAGCGAATTATTTCATATCTAATGTTCTGCTTTCACTTTCCTGGTAGTCGGGATTAGGTCGCGGCATTGGTGCATTTACATTTTTTCGCCACTCTGATAACAGTTTTAGAAGCTAGGCTGTTTTTTGGGGATTCTTTTGCGACAGGTCATTCTTTTCGCCAATATCGTCTTTTAAATTGTATAGCTCAACATGATTATCATCTAAAAATTCCAGCAATTTCCAATCACCCTGACGAATAGCGCTAACAGGGGCGGTGGTTGCATAGTAGTGCGGATAGTGCCAGTACATTTCCCGCTGCTCCAATTTCTTTTGAGGATTTTTCAAAACCGGCGCCAAACTCATACCATCGAATTCTGCAACCTGTTTGGGATCACCTTTGAGATTTGCCATTTCCAAAAATGTCGGGTAAAAATCTTGAATGGTTTGGTTTAAAAAGTTGAATCGTAATTGTAGCACAAAACTATTTACCACCCATTTTCATTATTTGTCGCCATAAAAAATGCTCCCATGTTGCGCTAATTTATTAAAAATATTTGTTATGATCAACCTCTTTTACCAAAATCAAGCGCTTCGAACTTCTCCCCTCGCTCAATATCGCTCTAAATTAACCCAGAAACCTAAACCAGCCTCATTCGTTCAAACTGTAAAGCAACCGGAACGTACGCACGTCGTCTTGTCCGGTTTACGACATGGTTTTTACCAACCAAAGAGGCCTCCATGAAAATCATATTTTTCCACCTAATCCTGTTTTCCATTGTAAACGCGGCCGGTTTGCAATCGATTTCCTTTGTCGAACGCGACGGCCGGCAAATTAACGCGGTGACGGTTGACGGCCGAATTGTTGATTTACCGCAAACACTGCCGCTTTTTTCCGTCGAAATTGATGATTCACTGTACTTTTCGAATCAGTTTCTGACGATACCTGGTGACAGTCTGGTGACGAAAATGGAAAAATTGTCAATGGTGATTCGTTCTGATGAGGCTTTTCAACCCGGCCACAAACTGCTGGTGCGGTTTACCAACATCAGCGACACCACCGTGAAAATCGCGAATGTCGTGCCATTCGGACAGGGATCCAGCCGGGCGTACATTACCGGGCATGGCGGTTTCACTCGGAAGAATTATCTGAGTCGGACGGTGTTGTTTACGCCGGATTTATCCCCGGTGGGCGTGGTGGTACCGGACAATGCCTGGGAAACCGGATTTTGTGACATTCCCATTGCGCCGGAGGCTTCGCTGGTGGGGCTGGCACGACGTACGCATTGGCAGAAAGCCGAACGCCGGCGCTGGTGGACCACACTTGAACCCGGCGGACAGGTGACCTACACATTTTATCTGGACGCGCACCCGGGGCAGGATTGGCGCACCGGCTTGCGAATGGTGTTCCACGACCGCTGGCTGTACGACATGCCCGAATTTGACCGCAGTTTGTACGACCGGGAAGATTTGCAGTGGATTCGGGACCAATATTTTATGATTATCCAGATGGCCTGGGACAAGGATTATTACGATCGCACCCGGTCGGCTTACACCTGGTACGATTTTCTATCCCGCTACGACCGGCTGTGGGGCCACGTGGACGTGTACATTCTGTGGCCGACCTGGCCGCGTCTGGGGTTGGATCAACGCAATCAGTGGGATTTGTACGGCGACCTGCCCGGTGGAATGCCCGAATTGCAGCGCCAGGTTGATTTTGCCCACCAGCACAACACGCACTATTTCATTTCTTACAATCCCTGGGACACCGACACCCGCAACGAAGATCATCTACAAGGCATGGAACGGCTGCTACGCCAGACCAATGCCGACGGCGTGGTCCTCGACACCCGCGGCGAATCGAGCAAGGCCTTACAGGCAGCGGCCGACCGGGTGAAAAAAGGGATTATTATGTACAGCGAGGGCATGCCGGTTCCCAAACATATCCCCACCATTGTCACCGGAAGGGTGCACGATGCGATTTATTTGCCGCCGCCGCTTAATCTGAATAAATACATTTTCCCGGAAAATCAGATTTACCGAGTGATGCAGTTGAAAGAAGGCCGCCTGCACCGCGAAGCGAATATCTGCCTTTTTAACGGCTACGGAATGGAACTGAACGTGATGCGTGCCGGTCGGCCCGACTGGATGGAAGAGGAGTTTCGGTACATTGGGCGGGGGCTAAAAATCCTGCGCGACAACTCCGCTGTCTTCTCGCGCCCGGATTTTCAACCGTTGATTCCGGTGGCCGCCGACAGTATTTGGGTGAACCGCTGGAAGCATGCCACCAAAACCATTTACACGGTTTACAGTCTGATTCCGCAGGGCTTCTCGGCACCACTGATTGAGGTTTCGGCGGACACGACGCACCATTTCGTGAGTGTCTGGCACCACGAATTGCACGACACGGTTCAAGTGGCCGGAAAAATTATGCTCCCTGCCCGAACAAACGCATTTGACCGCGTCTGGCTCGGTACCCGTCGCGAAAGCCAGGTTGATTGTATTATTCGGTTTCCCAAACTGATTTCGGTGAAGGTAGATCACGATTCACTAACCTTTCGTGCGAAAAAAGGCAGCCGCCTGGTACTCTGGGCCGGGAACCCCACCTACGAAACGCAACAGAAGACCTATACGGAATTAAGTAAAACGATTTCCCTGAAAAATTTTTTCGGAAAATATGAAGGCAAATTTGTGCTGCAGCTTTTTGCCACAAATGAATTAATCGACGAAACGATTTTTGAAGTACCGCTGGCCACGCCGCGGGTGATTACCCGCGTGCACCGGACCGCCCCGGCTGCCAAAACGCCGCCGGGCATGGTAAAAATTCCGGGCGGACCGTACCGCTTTCAAATCGCCAAAACCGAAGAACCCAATTTCCTGATGTCGTACCCGGATTTTCAAATCCCGCGTCCGGTGGAAATTAAACCGTTTTTCATCGACCAATACCCGGTAACCAACCAGCAGTTTCAGACTTTTCTTGAGGCCACCGGCTACGCCCCGCAAGATACGGTCAATTTTCTCAGTCACTGGCGCAACGGTCGGCCACCCAAAGAAATGCTCAATCACCCGGTGGTAAACGTGAGCCTGAAAGACGCCCGCGCGTACGCACGTTGGGCTGACAAACGGCTACCTTCAGATATGGAATGGCAATTTGCCGCCCAGGGCACCGACGGACGAAAATATCCCTGGGGCAATGAAATGGACAGCACCCGCTGCAATTATAAATCGGGCACCTCCACCCCCGTCGATGCCTTCCCCATTGGCGCGAGTCCCTTTGGGGTGATGGATTTGGTGGGCAACGTGTGGCAATTGGTGGATGATGTTTATGATAACGGCACCTACACTTTTGCGATTATGCGTGGGGGAAGCTACTATTTTCCGGATGCCAGTATTTGGTATATTACCGGCGGACCCTGGCGGGTGGATCAGCAGAAAGTGCTGTTGCTGGTTTCGCCGAGTTTTGATCGCAGCGCCACGGTGGGCTTTCGCTGCGCAAAGGATGTGAAGTAGAAAATTTCAGCCGGTTGAACCATTAATGACTTTTTTATTTCTCCATACACATTCTTACTATTTTGACTAAAGGAGGCTGACATGCGGCGACGATTGGGAACTATTTTTTTTCTTTTGGATCTTTCTGGCACTCCCTATTTTCGCACGTAAGCTGGGATTTTGAAATTTTGCCTTCCGAACAAATAGAAAGACCTTTAAGTAAGTCCAATCAATATGCCCTATAATAAGGAGATGATAGTGTTTACAAAAAGTTCTAAAACTATCACGATTCACATTCTAATTATGTTCACCTTATTGATTTCTATAACATTACCTAAGGCTAGGGATACTAAAAGGATGCGTGCCAGAGAATTAGGAATTATTGTCGGTATTCTACAGCCAGGTAAATACAATGCAATAACTGACGTTCCAGGTGTAAAAGTTGGTCATTGTACACTAATAAAGGGGAATAATATTAGAACTGGTATAACAGCAATACTTCCTCATTCAAAAAATCTCGAGACCGAAAAAGTCCCTGGTGCGATATACTTGGGAAATGCTCTCGGTAAATTGGCCGGTTACACCCAGGTGGAAGAGTTAGGCAATATAGAGACGCCGATCCTGCTTACAGGGACCCTTAATGTTCCAAAAGTAGCTGATGGTCTCATACAGTATATGATTTCATTACCGGGTAATGAAAATATCAAATCGATAAATCCCTTAGTAGGAGAAACCAATGATGGTTGGCTTAGTGACATTCGAAGCCGACCATTAGGTGCCAAAGAAGTTCGGGAAGCCATCGAGAGTGCCAAATCGGGCGTGGTTGAAGAGGGATGTGTTGG
>Ga0180437_10004647_pt1 | contig 19408 bp, 14 predicted proteins | sample SS_ome_4_FD_132410 | JGI IMG/M metagenome (GOLD analysis project Ga0180437, IMG submission 132410) | Hypersaline lake sediment archaeal communities from the Salton Sea, California, USA - SS_3_D_1 metaG | ecosystem: Environmental > Aquatic > Non-marine Saline and Alkaline > Hypersaline >... | reverse complement strand
ATTGTTTTTCTGAGTGACAATGGCCCGGCGATTAGCAATAATCTGTTAACCGATGCCGATCGCGAAATGCGTTACGTCAGCCAACTGAAAGGGCACAAAGGCAATCTCTGGGAAAATGGCGTTAAATCACCGTTATTCGTTTGCTGTCCCGAAAAATTCAAACCGAACAAAATTAACCGCCTGGCCGACGTCACCGATATTTACCCCACCTTACTCGATCTCGCCAAGATCCCGCTGACAAATCCGGCTGAACTGGATGGCCAGAGCCTGAAACCGGCGCTGGCAGGTCGCCCTGAATTATTAAGGCAGCGCTATTCCTTCAACTACGCCAATCCGGGCTGGCCCCCTACCGACAAACCCTGGAGTCCGGTAGGCACGCACAATGAATACCGGCCGGTTTTTCCGGAAGAAAAGCCAGCCCTGGCCTACGCCACCCAAATCATTTCGGTGCGGAATGACCGCTACAAATTACTCTTTAATCCGGGTAACGTCAAAAATCAGGTGGCTCTGGAAAATGGCTACGCCTTATTCGATATTCTCAATGATCCCCGTGAGGAACACAATCTGATTCAAGCCAAGCCCGCCGTGTTTCAGGAACTCAAAGCAAGGTTACAAAACTGGTTTGCCGAAATCAAGGCGGAAAAACATTCCTTTAATATGCCGGTCTTTCTCATCGGCCAGCATAAAAAAGTCAACAATACCATTCCGGCCAAAGGTCCCACCCACATTTCCTCCGGCTTGCTGAATACGTTTAATTCATTGTGGCATTGGCAGGCCGGTGACTGGGCCGAGTACAAAATCAAGGTGCTGACTCCTGGTCATTACAAAGTTGTTTTGCAGCATGAATCCGCAGCCGTGAAGCTGGCGCAGATTAAAATTTCCACCCCCCAAAATAGCACCACCAGTACCCTTGCCGACCACCAGCGGATTGAATTCGGTGAGATTTATCTGGATGAAAATGATGATTTGCTGCGGATTGAGGTGTTGCAAGGAGAGGGGGTGGTGATTGAGAAGTTGTATTCGATTCAGTTGGAGCGGAGGGAGAGTTGACAAAACTAAATTGAGAAATGTTGATAAATTAGCGCTTCCGGTTTTGAGAGTTTGCAAAAAGGAGCTTCGACAATGAAAAGTATAAAATCAAAATCGATTATTTCAATGCTAGCTTTAGTCATATTGATTTTAATCATATTCATTCTGGTTGTTTTTATAAAAAATATTGATTTGAATGGCCTATTATTATGGTAGGCTGGTAAATTCAATTCGGTTCAAAGAAGAAATCAGTTTTTCTTATTTTGATGAAAAGCTGTATTTATATGGTATCGAAAGAAATGAAGAAAAAGGAGATTTAGTGATTAGATATAAATTAAATTTAAAATAAATCAAAATTATGAAAAAAATGGGACTAATTTTCATCCTTCATTCGTCTATTAAGATAAACGAGACAGTGTAATAAAAAACGGGTTATCATTTAATTAAAATCCAGTTATTAATTGATTAAAGCGTGATTCGGAGGAAATAATGGCCGGTTTAGATTCCTGAATGACCCTCCCCCTTTTAAATTTCCCACTCCACCACTGGTTTATGTGTCAGAGTTCCTCGTTTTTATTTCTGATTCGAGTTTCAATATCAGATTGTTCTGGCTAGCTTAATGCTAAAATCAATCCAATTGGCACCTTTGCTTTGTTTTTCAACTTTGCTCAATGGCTCAAATGAAGTTTCAACCTGATATATTGTGTAAACGACTATCAAGGTTGGTTTATTTTATTATAATCTCGTGAAATTCAGAAGGAGGGAGTCATGGAAAAGTATAAGGTAGGTGTATTTTGTCTTCAACACGATTTGCGAAGCTTTGTCAGCCGACGGTTAAGTCACCAATTTTCTTTAGTATTTCCGGAATCGATTGAAGAGGCGCACCAGTTGTTGGAAGCATTGGAAATACAATGTTTGGTGGTTCACCCCGCAAAAGAGGGTCGCTGCTTATTTGGTACTTTTGATAAGCTTCTATCCAAAAATACGATAATTCCGATAATCTACATTGGGAAGCAGCAGGATTGTTTGCGAACAGAATTCTGTGCACGAAGCAAAGGAATTACCTGTATAAATTGGGAAGAGGTCCCCGCTTTAAGTGAAAGCGTTCAGCAGGCAATCGAGCAATCTCAATTTATTCAGCAGATTTCTTGCCCTTCGAATAATCTCTCACCCCGAATTAAGCGCGCCCTGAAATATATCCATAAAAATTTTACCAAAATAAAATCAGCCGAAGCAGTAAGTAGTTATTTGGGTATTGCCAGGAGTACGTTTTTAAATGAATTTAGATACTATTGCCAGGTGTCTTTCAGAGATTACTTAATGAATTTGAAAATGCAATACGCTGCGTATCTCTCAAGCTTTCCTAATCTGAAGACAAAAGAAATAGCCCAACTGTGCGGTTATAAAAATGAATTTAAATTTTATCGGATTTTCAAAATAAAAATGGGTGTTACTTTTTCTGAATATCGTAAACAATAATATAATAATATATTAATTAATTTATAATTTTAGTTTAATAGGATATATAAGAGTGGAATTGGATATTGATTTTTTAGAACAACGTATATATATTTGATAAAAGCTTTACAATTCGAAAGTCTAATGCGATAATTGAGGCCATATAAAACTATGAGCCAGGAAACCTGAATTAAAAAGATACACAATGAAATGAAAGGAGGTGATTTTTATGCGTAAGATTTTTTTAACAGTAATGGTTCTTTTTTCTATATTCCTGATGTTGATGGGCCTATTTGAAGGCGGATTAGATGCTGCAACTGATGAGTGGGGCGAATCATACACCAGTTCATCAGGCAAACGTATCTGTGTATGTGGTGGAACTAAGGACTGCTTCCCGTGTATTGCTATGCCACCGCAATAGCGAATGAATTATTGTTTATCTTGTTAGTTATTGTTTTTTTTTAATTAATCTGTTTATTCTTATCTGAACAAAAAGAATTTTTTGGCCAAGTCATTAATCCTTGGCCAAATTTATTATAATCCCATTATTATAAATGTATATCTAGTAGTTGAGGAGGTAAGAAATGAGGCTGCTTGTTTTATTTAGAAAATCATTCTATTTCTTTCTTCAAATTTTTATATTAATAAATTCACTTTATTCTAAAACATTTAATGACTTCTTTACAAAATATAAAACAATTACAATTAATGAAAATTCTATTATTCTATCTGAAATTACTGATATTGATCTTGATAACCAATCAAATATATGGTTAATAGATTATGATGGTAATCAAGTTGTTAAATTTGATTCTGAAGGAAATTTTTTAAAACTTGTAGCCTCGAAAGGTAATGGACCTGGTGAGGTTATTTATCCTCACTATATATTTATTACTGATTCAGGAAATGTTTTTGTAGCAAGCATTCTTAATCGAATTTCCCAATTTGATAAAGATGGAATATTTTTAAATGCATTTATGCCAACTGACGGACATTCAGTTACAAGTGACTTGTTTGTGACTAATACTGGAAATATATTAATTGGGGGACCACGGGATAGCGATCAAACAATGATACATTCTTATGATATGAAAGGAAATTACATTCAATCTTTCTGTACTTATGCACAAGAGATGATCCAGAAGAATTTAAGACCATTCCGAAGTGTTCATTTTTATGTAGATAAAAGTGGATATATTTATACGGTCCAACCTGCTTGTTCGGAAATTACTATTTATAATAATTTATATAAAAAATGTAATAAATTTGGAGAAAAATCCAAATATTATAAAGAACCTGGCTATCTTAAGAACGAAATTAAACGGGATAAAAAATTATATATTAATTTTCAGAAGAAAATGACCTACATTCGTGATGTGTTTAGATTCAAAGATACAATTTTTCTATTTGGTCAAAATCTGGTTGATGAAGGGATCTATACCTATTACATTGATATTTATAATGCCAGTTCACAAAAACTTATTGATTCTGTATTATGTGATTATCTGCCTATACGTCTAAAAAATAATATATTTATCTTTATTAAAGAAGATATAAAAGAATTTGATATAAAAAGGAAGATAGTATTATGCAAATATATAAAAAAATAATATACACTATATTATTACTTATTTTAATATTTTATACAGGAATAAAAACAAAATATTGGTTAAAGCGAAAATATGAAAGATATCAAAATACTATTATCATGGAAAAGTTGATCAAGAGCGTAAATCTAGATAAATTAAAACCATGTGAAAAAGCGCGTGTTGTAATAATTTTTACGCCAGATGATTGCGGCATTTGCTTAGATGAAATATCATTTATAAATGAAATCTTAAATAATAAAAATGAAATTAAGTTCCAAGGCATTGTTCCATGTCAATATCCAGCGCTCGCTAAAAAATTCGCAGATGCAAAAAATTGGAAATTTGATATTTTTTATACTCAAAATGAAGATATTATTGTACAATTGGCAAATTTGAAAAAACCAATAAAAGTTCTTATGAATCGGAATGATAAAATTATTTATATGGAAGTAGCTAATATAAATTGGCAAATTAATAATACTTTTAAAAATAGAATAAATGATTTATAATATTAATTTTATTTATATTACCGACTCAATTCACAATCCTTTAAAAAGTGAAAACAAAGATAAAAATCTACTTGTCCGCAGATTTCCACCTATGGTAATAGTAGCTCAACTAGCTTTTTTTGGATATAGTTAGCTAATCTTGAAAGCACTTTGTTGTGAGAGGCAGAGGTCTTATTTTGAGCATTTGGGTCATTCCTACCAAAGGAAAAATAATTACGTTTCCATGGCTTCGCTTTTATCGGTTAGCAAGCTGTTAATTTTTTTACGCCTCACTGCTATTGAGCGAATGTGGATTGCAATCTGCATTTGTCAACTATAAATTTTAATTATCTCATTATGATCACAAAATTAGCTTGCATCTAAAACTAAATTGCTTATATTACCACAAACACCACAACTACAGTATTACCCTTACCCAAAGGAATCCCATGCACACCACCAAAAAATGGCTCCGCATTTTCATCATTCTGGCCAGTGTTGTGCTGATTGTCTGGCTCATCCTGCGGCCTTTGTTGCCCAAGCTGGCCAAAATGAATTCTACCACTGAAAATAATTCGGAAGATGCCTCGGTTTCGGTTACTACGGAACGGGGTGCCGCCCTGCCAGTACAGGCCGAACCCGCCCGTTACGGCGAACTCATTATTCGGATCACTGCCACTGGTACCACCGAGCCACGACAAAAGATTATGGTCTCACCGAAAGTGAACGGACAAATTCAGAAATTACTGATTCGGGAAGGCCAGCGGGTAAAGGCCGGGGATTTGCTGTTTCAATTGGACTCGCGTGAGTACCAACTGGCGCTGGCCGATGCCAGGAGTGCCCTGCTCAAGGCTCAGGGGGAGTACGGCATCTGGAATTACAGCCGCAAATCCCAGTCAAATCCCCTTGTAACGAATTTACAAAAACTGGCCCAGGCTGAGGAAGCCTGGCAATGTGATCAACAAAGATATGCCGCCGGTATCCTCAGCGATTCCCTGTTTCAACACGCCAAAGCTGAGTATGAAACGGCCTGTATTCTGGCCGGGCAAAAGAAAAACGAGGTGGTGGCGGCCAGTACCGGCCTGGCCCAGGCGCAGACTGCACTGGAGCGGGCACAGCTCAATTTATCCAATTGTGAAGTACGGGCACCTTTTACCGGCGTCATTGGTAATTTGAAAATCAATTGTTTTGAAAATGTGGCACCGGGCACCGAGTGCTGTCAATTGGTGGATTTGTCGCAGGTGAAAGTAGCGGTGGGCGTGCTGGAAAATGAGGTGGGATTTCTGGAAACCGGCCGCCTGGCAGAAGTGACCTTTCCGGCATTCCCAGACGCCGTTTTTTCCGACCGGGTCACCACCATCAATCCGCTGATTGACCCTGAATCGAAAACCTGCCGAGTGACAGTAACTGTAGCCAATCCGCAATACAAAATCAAAGCCGGAATGTTTGCCTATGTCAAGCTGGATGCGCAGATTTTCAGAAACCGGTTTCTGGTTCCCAAAAGCGCGGTCCTGCTGCGGGATAATCGGAAACTGGTATTTATTGTCCGTGACGGCCTGGCTAAATGGTGTTATGTGGATACTGGTTTGGAAAACGAAAATTTCGTGGAAATTGTGGATTCCAAATTTGGCTTAGCGGCGGGGGAGTTGGTGATTACCGAGGGGCATTATACGCTGGTGCATGATGCGCCGGTGAGGGTGGTGGACGAGCGATAGGCGGTGGTCGGTAATCTGTCTGAGACAGAGCAGCGGCAATGACAGTGGCAGGATAATATTTTGATTTACAAGATGGATGAATAGTTATATTTTTAAAAAACTCGGAAATCAGACTAGAATATAAAGCCAAAGGTTTGTTGGCAGCGCCAAAAAGATAGGACACCATGTTTTTTTCTCAAAATGAGTTCTAACCTGAATAATTCATAAGCCACTAAGACTCTAAGGCTCGAAGATAAAAAAAGAATTGAACCACGAATTGCACCAATTTACACGAATTGTTTTTAAAGAGCTTAAGCATTAAAAAATATCTTAAGTTCTCAAGAACAATTTAAAACACAATTCAATTGTTTGGGAATTTCTAAAACAAAGTTTGAAATGACAATCCTCTCTAATTATTTATTTTCTTTGTGACTTAGTGCCTTCCTGGCAAAAATTTATGAATAATCCAGGCTAAATAACCCTTGACATTTTGGAATTTATTTATTTATTTTTTTTAAAGGATAATCAAAAAATGGTATCCTCCTTTTTCATTGAAAAATAGTGAATGCTTCTTTAATTCCTTATAATTTAATTAAAACCAGGATGAAATATGAATATTCAACTTCAAGAGCAAATCATTGACGGGCTAAATAATTTGGATGTACTTGAACAAACAGAAGTGTTGGATTTTATTGAGTTCTTAACCTATAAGAAAAAAAATATTACTGCAGATGTCACATTCGTTGATTCATTGTTTGGGAAGTATCAGCAAAAAATAGCGAGCAGCACAGAATTTGCCCGGAGAAAACAAAATGAAATTGCCCATGAGGAAGCAAAATGGCAGTAGTTACGTTCATTTTAGATGCCTGCGCCTTAATCGCCTTTCTTCGGGCTGAAGAAGGTGGCGAAAAAGTAAAGAAGCTATTTAAAGAGCCGCAGAATCAAATTTTAATGCACGCAATCAATTTGGGTGAAGTTTATTATGATTCGATTCGCTTTGGCGGAAAAGATGTTGCTGATGAAATTCTCGCTGATGTTCGGAAGTTACCGCTGAAAATATTATGGAATCTGGATTATGATTTGATAAAACGAGTTGGACATTTTAAAACAGATTATCGAATTTCTTATGCCGATGCTTTTGTATTAGCTGTTGCAGATCGCTCTAACAGTACGGTAATCTCGACTGATCATCATGAATTCGATCCAATTGATCAAAAGGGAATTCTCAATTTTCTTTGGCTCAGATAAATGATTCTGTTGATTTAATACCCTTGCGAAGGTTCGCTTTGATCATTTATTAAATATATAGATAAATGATATTTTTATTAAACAACATATAGACAATTTCAAAACCTTCGCAAGGATGAAATGGATTAAATCAACGGATTCATCATATATCAGAGGAAGAAAGAAGATTTTAACTCGACTTTCCATCCCCTTTCTGCTTTTTTGAGACAGCGACCAGAATCTCCCTCAGCCAGTTAAACGAGGAGATTCCGGCACTTTTCTCACCAAAAACCAGTGAGAAAAAGCCGGAATGACAGCCTGGAAAAGGACTGGTGAACAGTTACGATTAATCAAGTAAAATTTCTAAAAAAATATTCGTATCAATCAATTTCATATTATTGGCTCCAAAGGTCAGCTACTTTATGCTGCAATTCAACCGATGACAGGATTATGTCCTTCAAACAGCCTTGCAAGGCGAAAATATTTTGTAAAGCTTCTTTGGATGTTGGTTTGGGGCATTTTTGTAATTGCTTTAACAGAGCAAATAATTTCAAGTAGTTTTCGGGGGGAATTTTTTCGAGCGCTTCCAATATGTCTTGTTTGCTGATGATAATTGTGGCTGAGCACAGGAACAGTCCTTGTTGTCGTAGGGTAAAAGGAGATAAACCAATCCCAATGAGTTGATTCCGCATTTGAATATTGGTTTTTATCAAGAGACCACCGTTTTATAGTATGGATGAACAAAATATAAGGTATTCAGAATGTACGTAGACCGAAAAAAATTAAAAAATGCCCTGGAACAAATTCCTGAAATCGCCGCCGTTTATCTCTTTGGCTCGGCAGTCGAGAACATGGAGACCGCCAATGATTTAGATCTTCTGGTACTCCTGGAACCTCAATTCGATTTCCTTCATATCCATTTGACACTGGTGGAAAAAATTTCCACAGCCGTTCAGATTAAACCGGATTTAATTGATTTGTTGAGCTTTGACCTTAATTTAGCAGATCCGGAAGTTTTGTATCGAGCCATTACCACTGGTGTCTTATTGAAAAATAAATCGCCGCAATTTTTGTCTGATAAAATTGAAGCCTTGTCCCGCTACTTTTTGGAAAATGAGTATTTAATTCAGGAAGAAAAGCGATTGCAAAAAGAAAGATTGGAGGCGTTTTGTGCAGATTGATGTTTCTCGAATAAAAAATTTGTTCAAGAAATAGAGACATTGCTGAAAAAAAACTGAATCGAGTAAACACCGCTGCCTGATTCCACACTCCCTATTAAGTAACAGGCATTCGGAAATCATTATTTCTTTATTTTTTAAATCTGCGTCCCAAAAGCTTTTTCATCGGTTGGGTCTTTTCAATCTGTTGGCAAATCTTTTTTCAAATCAAAAATCTAACCTGAGGTCTTCATGCACTTGAGCGAAATCTCTGTCAAGAAACCGGTAGCAATGAGCATGCTCTTTATTGGGTTGGTGCTGCTGGGCCTGATTTCGCTGTCACGGTTGAGTGTGGATTTATTGCCCGACCTGGCTTATCCCAAACTCACGGTCTGGACCACCTACCGGAATGTGGGGCCACAAGAAGTCGAAGAATTTATCACCAAACCAGTGGAAGAGGTTTTGGCCACTATTCCCGGCATCCGGCGCATTCAATCGGTGTCACGGGAAGGGATTTCGCTGGTAACCACCGAATTTCTGTGGGGCACGCAGATGGATTTTGCCATGTTGAATGTGCGCGAGAAGCTCGATCAATTACGCTGGCGTTTTCCCCGGGAAGCCGGTCGTCCCACCATTATTCAGCTCGATCCCAACAGTCAGCCGATGATGGGGCTTTCGGTGAGTGGTGGCAGTCTGGTGCAAATCAAGGCACTGGCCCGGAATGTGATCAAACGCCGGTTGGAGCAATTGAAGGGGGTGGCGCTGGCCGAGGTCATTGGTGGTCCCGAACGCGAGATTCAGGTGGATGTGAATCTAAGCCTCTTAGACGCCTTCGGATTGAGCATTGGCCAGGTAGGCGCGGCGCTGCACCAGGCCAATTACAATTTGCCCGGTGGTACCATTAAGCAGGGGCATTTTCGCTATGCGCTCCGGACGCTGGGCGAATTTCAGGAACCGGCTGAAATTGCAAAGGTGGTGATTGTCCACATGGCGCAGGGCCTCCCGATTTCGATTCGCGACGTGGCAACGGTCACCGATGGCTTGGCCGAACGGGAAAATATTACCCGCTACAACGGGGAAGAAAGTATTGGTATTTTGCTGCAAAAGGAAGCTGGTTCGAATACAGTGGAGGTCACTCGGCGCATCAAACAGGTACTGGCCGAACTGCGCCAGGAGTATCCGGAAATCAGCATCACGGTGGCCTATGAACAGGCGCGGTTTATTTCTTCAGCGATTTTAAATTTAATTCAAAATACGCTCATCGGGGGAATTTTGGCTTTTGTGATTCTCTTCTTTTTTTTGCGTGATGTGCGCCAGCCGGTGTATATTGCCCTGTCCATCCCCATTTCCATTATTACCACTTTTGTGCTGCTCTATTTTACGAGAATAAGTTTGAATATTATGTCCCTGGGCGGACTGGCCTTGGCTGTGGGCATGCTGGTGGATAACTCGATTGTGGTGCTGGAAAATATTTTTCGCCACCGGGAAATGGGTTCCGACCGGCTACTTTCGGCAATTGACGGGGCGCAGGAAGTGGCGATGCCGGTCACGGCCGGTACCGCCACCACCATCACCGTGTTTTTGCCGGTGGTTTATGTTTATGGCGTAGCCGGACAATTGTTCCGGGAGCAGGCGTTGACGGTGACTTTTTCGCTGTTGGCTTCCTTGTTGGTGGCGCTTACCTTATTACCGCTGTTACTGGCCCATCTTCTGGTGAAAAAAAAACCTTCTCAATCTGAATCGAAAACCAGTACCGAGTCAAAATCGTCACCGGAGCAGGTCGGTTTTTTCAGGCAATTGAGCCGATTGATTGCTAAAGTTGGCTATTGGCTGTTTATCTGGCCGCTTCAGGAAATTTTTGCTCTCTTCAAATGGCTCCTTCATTTCCTTGCAAAACTCATTTCACCGTTGTTGAATTTCCTTTTTCGACAGTTTGATGCCTTGTACCAAACCATATTTCAAAAATATGAACAGTTACTGGAATACGCGCTAAACAAACGGGTCCGAATTCTGGGGCTGGCCGCGGTGGTAATGGGACTCGCCTTGCTGTTGCTGCCGTTTTTAACCCGCGAATTAATGCCGCGCGTAGATGCCGGTGAGTTTAGCGTAAAACTGCAATTGCCGCCAGGTTACTCGCTGGAAGCCACTGCTGAAAATTGCCACCGTCTGGAACAGCTTTTACTGGGCATCCCGGAGGTGGCGGGTGTTTTTTCCACCATTGGCCTGTTGAGTGAACAGACTGGCGGACAAACCCAGGAGGCCGCACTTAATCAGGCCCGCCTGCAGGTGAAGTTAAAATATAAGCGCGATTTGAGTACCGCCGAAGTGATGGCCCGCCTACGTACCCAGGCCAAATTGGATGCCGGCGCTGAAATGCTTTTTGAAACCGGAACCAATGTCCTGCAACAGGTTTTGGGCACCAGTGCCCCGCCGTTAGCGATTAAAATTCAGGGAGAAGATTTAGACGTCGGACTGAAATTGAGTCAGCAAATTCAGGCGCAATTGCAGGAGGTGCCTGGCTTAAAAGATTTGACCCTTGATTTTGACCTGGGTCGACCGGAAATACGGCTGCAAATCAAGCGTGAAGCGCTGGGACGATTTGGGGTAAGTGTAAAGCAACTGGCGGAATTTATTAAAAACCGGGTGCAGGGAAATATTGCTACGGTGTTTAAAGACTTTGACCAAAAAATCGATGTCCGCGTGCGGCCGACGCTGGCCGAACGGGACGAACTGGAAGATGTCCTGAACGCCCATTTCCAGCGTGACCGGCTAAAAATTCCCTTACGTACCCTCATTTCCACCGAAGAAACTTTAGGTCCGGTGGAAGTGCAGCGCGAGGACCAAGTGCGGCAATTAGTGCTGTATGGTCATATTGAAGGCGCTGGCTTTAATACGGTGATTGACGAGATTGAACAGCGCCTCAGTCAATTACCGCTACCTGAAGGTTTTCGGGTAGTGATTGGCGGTGAGCAGGAGGAAGTGCAGCAGTCATTTCATAGTTTATTATTAGCCCTAATTTTGTCCGTCGCATTAATTTTTATGGTCTTGGCAGCCCAATTCGAATCCCTTTTGCATCCCTTCATTATTTTACTGGATATTCCGATAACGGCCTGTCTCACCCTGGTCGTGCTTTTTCTTACCGGTATGAGTTTGAACGTTATGAGTTTCATTGGATTGATTGTCCTCGCTGGCATTGCGGTGAATGATTCAATTGTCAAGGTCGATTTTATCAATCAGGAACGCCGGCGCGGTACCGCGTTGAAAGCGGCAATTTGGCTGGCCGGACAAAAACGTTTTCGCCCAATTGTCATGACCACCCTCACCACCGTACTGGGATTATTACCCCTGGCAATTGGTTTTGGCGAAGGTGCCGAGTTGCAGCGACCACTAGCAATTACCATTTTGGGCGGATTGATTTTATCGACATTTGTGTCGCTGATTCTGGTGCCGGTTTTGTATGCGGTCTTGGAACGCAAAACTGCGATTTTAGATGATCATTAAGATGTTAATTGTAAAGCTGGGGCCAATTTTTTTGACCAGCAGATAGAAACGACCCAACAGATTTTAATTATTTAGGTAAATTAAAACTATGACAAAAGTGGTTTTGAGATTCTACCTTTAAGTCCTCTCTTTTTTAAGAGAGGATTTAAGTGAGTTTTTAAAATTAAAGAATCTCAAAACCACTTTCACCTTAGTATATTAACCTCTTTTCAAAATGAATCCCCTAATGTGTAATCAACAATCTTAAGGCAATCCATGAATCTCATCCGATTCGCCGTAAACCGTCCCATTGCGGTGACGATGATTTATCTGGTTATTCTGTTCACCGGACTGGTCTCGCTGTCGCAACTACCGCTGGAACTGATGCCTCAGGTCGATTTCCCCCGGCTGACGGTGGTAACCTACTGGTACGACAGCGCGCCGGAAATGGTGGAAATGTGGATCACGGCTCCGGTTGAAGCGGTTTCCAATACAATTCGCAATGTTCGCCGGGTTGAATCCACCAGCCGGGAAGGTCAATCGACGGTGGAAATTGAATTTTTGTCCGGGACAAATATGGATTTTGCAGCGCTGGAGTTGAATGAAAAGCTTTCGCAGGTGTACGAATCGCTGCCGGTGGGGGCGAGTCATCCGCAAATTCAGAAAAATGTCCCCAAAGAATTTCAAACCGGGGATTTTTTGAGTTACCTGGTGGTGGGAACCTACACCCCGTCACATTTGCGGGAATTGGCCCTGAAGCAAATTCGAGTGCCCCTGCTGGGGGTAAAAGGAGTGGCCGAAGTGCAGGTGATTGGCGGAACGGACCGCGAATTACGGATTGAAGTCGACCGGGCACGACTGGAGGCGTTTGGTCTGGACTTGTCGGCGGTGGAACAGGCGTTGGAAAATTTGAATCTGCGGCAGGGAGTGGGGAAAATTATCCGCCAGGGAAAGTGCTTTGATTTGCTGCTGGCGGTTCAAGCGAATGAACTGGCTGAATTGGAACAAGTGATTATTTCCAACCGGAATGATCATCTAATTCGGCTGGCGGATGTGGCCCCGGTTCAATTGGCCTGGCAACCGCCACGGCAATTAGTACGCATTCAGGGCGAACCGGCGGTAATGCTTTACATCGAACGGGAAGTCGGCACCAATATCATTGAAGTCGCCGATCGGGTTATAGCCCGACTCGAACAACTTCAGAAGGATCTGCCGCCGAATGTTAAGCTTTTCAAAGAGCAGGATCAAAGCGAGCAAATTCGGACTGAATTAGGTGAGATTTCGAATCGGGCTTTTTTGTGTGTGTTAGTCATTTTCCTGGTGCTGCTCCTGTTTTTGCGCAGTCTCCGCACGCCCGTGATCATTTTGGCCACCATTTTTTTCTCGGTTTTGTTGACAATCAATTTATTTTACCTGGCAAAAATCAGTTTGAATCTGATTACACTGGCCGGATTAGCCCTGGGCTTTGGAATGCTGGTGGATAATTCGATTGTGGTAGTGGATAATATTTTCCGGTTGCACCGACAGGGCGCCGCCGTGGAAGTCGCCGCTGACCAGGGAACGCGGCAGGTGGCGCTGGCAATTATTGCCGCCACCTTAACCACCGTGGTGGTGTTTATTCCGTTTTTATATATGACGGGCGACTTGCGGATCTACAATTTGCCCTTTGCGGCGGCAGTGGGATTGTCGTTACTGGCGTCATTAATGGTGGCTTTTTCCTTCACACCGGCATTAACGAAAAAATTGCTGACGGCAACAACGAAAACATTACCAGATCACGCCAGCAGTGGGGCCGGCGAGTTTGAGCCGTTTTCACATCGAATCGGCGGGTGGCTGAAAATTCACTGGTACGAATCCTGGCTAAAGTGGAGTTTAGACCACCGCTGGCTGATTATTGCCGTTGTAATCGTTTTATTTGTTGGAAGCTATTATCTTTTTGATAAATATGTGTCTAAAGGCATGGTCTGGAGCTGGCAGGAACGCACCTATATTCGCGTAGGAATAGCCATGCCAACCGGTTCGGAATTGACTGACACCGACAGGGTTGCCCGTGAATTTGAAGCGAAACTGGTAGGTCATACCGAATTGGAGCGGATTCACACGCGTGTCCGGCGTGAATACGCTTGGATTTCGATCCATTTTCCTGAAGAATTGGAAATGACCGCCGTGCCGCTGGTTTGGAAAGAATTTATGATTAATCTGGCCACCCAATATGCCGGGGTGAGTGTCAGTGTATCCGGATTCGGGCCTGGTTTTTACGGTGGTGGTGGCAGAACCGCCCCGAATTTCCGTTTAAAAGTGCTGGGTTACAATTATAGCGAAGTCAAACGAATCGTCGAGGCCCTGGGCGAAAAATTGAGTCGAAATCCCCGTGTCCGCGAGGTGAATACCTCCAGTTCCCGCTGGGGCTATCCCAGCGACCTGTTTGAAATGATTTTACGACCGGTACGAGAAAGCCTGCAAAAATATGATTTACCGGTGCAGGATTTACTTAATCAAGTTGCTTTGTATCTCCGGGAAAATGTTACCGATCGGCACGTTACCTTTGCACGGGAGTCATTGCAGTTAAGCATTAAAATACAGGAAGGCGAACAGCTTGAATTGGAGGCGCTAAAAAATTTATTAATCAATACCCGTTCCGGTGAGTTGTTGCGGTTGCAGGAGATTGCAGAAATTTCCCAGCGCCGGGTGCTTTCAGAAATTTATCGGGAAGATCAACAATATCGCCGTTGGGTAACGTTTGAATTTCGTGGACCGTATAAATTAGGGAATAAATATGTTGAAGCGATTTTAAAAAGTACCCATTTACCACCTGGCTACAAGCTCGAAAAGGGGGACTTTTTCTTTATGCGCGAGGAAGAAAAAATACAAATCTATTGGGTGTTGGCCGTGTCGATTTTACTGGTCTATATGGTTACCGCCGCTTTATTTGAGTCCATTCGACAACCGTTCGCCGTCATATTGACCGTCCCGCTGGCTTTAATCGGGGTGTTTATGATTTTTTACCTGACGGACTCGAGTTTTGATCGCAATGCCTATATTGGGGTGATTCTGTTAGGCGGGATTGTGGTGAACAATTCAATTATTCTAATTGATCAAATCAATCGCCACCGTCGAAACGGCCTGGAGTTGCGGCCGGCTATCATTCAGGGGACCACTGAACGGGTGCGCCCGATTCTGATGACTTCGTTTACAACCATCGTGGGACTGTTACCGTTGATTATTTTTGTTGAAGACAAATCGAGTATGTGGTATTCACTGGCATTGGCCACAGTGGGCGGTTTATTGAGTTCGGTTGGACTGGTATTAACAGTTATCCCGGTCATTTATTCCTTCCTGGTTAAGAAATATTGAACGAATTATTTAACTTGAATCGAAAGGACTAACTTGTTTTGAACGTGCACAAGAAAAAGCTTACTAGAACCACAGCGATATTTTACTTCCTGGTCGCTATTTCGACCGTCAGCGTCAGCTCACCGAAACGTGAATTTCGTGGCGCCTGGGTGGCTACTGTGACGAATCTGGATTGGCCGGCGAGCCCTTATGAAAATTCGCTGTCGCAACAAGCTAATCTGATTCAATTAATCGATGAATTATATCAGGCCGGTTTTAATGCCATCCTCTTGCAGGTGCGGGACGAATGTGACGCCTTTTACGCATCGCATTTTGAGCCGTGGTCGTATTATTTAACCTCCCAACAGGGAAGCCCGCCGGAGCCTTATTTTGATCCTCTGGAATTAGCGCTTACTGCCGCGCATCAACGCGGAATGGAATTACACGCCTGGATAAATCCTTATCGGGCAGAGGTGGAAATTGGCAATCATCCAATGGCCGAAAATCATGTGACCAAACGTCAGCCCGATTGGATTTTTATTAAAAACAATCGCAAGCAACTGGACCCTGGCATTCCACAAGTGCGGGAATACGTTACCAATGTCGTCACCGATATTGTGCGCCATTACGATATTGACGGGATTCATTTTGACGATTATTTTTATCCGTATGAGGCAATGACCAAGGAAGATTCGCTCACCTTTGCGCGTCATTCCAGAGGTTTTACCAAAATTGCGGATTGGCGTCGGGACAATGTGAATTTGCTCATTGAACAAATTTACCACGCTATTCAGGCCCTTAAACCACACGTAAAATTTGGCATCAGCCCCTTTGGCATCTGGAAAAATGGAGTGCCCGCCGGCATTGTTGGTTTCTCAGCGTATGACGGCATTTATTGTGATGCGCTGGCCTGGTTCAAGGCTCAAATCATCGATTATTTAGCGCCGCAGTGCTATTGGGAAATTGGTGGCGACCAGGATTATTACAAATTAGTGAGCTGGTGGGCTCAACAGACAAATGGTCGGAATCTTTACATTGGTCACGCCGGATATAAACAAAAAAGGTGGAACCGCACCGAAATACCTAGTCAGATTCGGTTCAATCGCCGCCTGGAAAATTGTACCGGCAGTATTATTTTTCGAACAAACGTGGGGCTTCTGGACAATCCGCAGAACTTATTGGACAGTCTGAAAAATGTACTTTTTAAAAATCCGGCGCTCAGCCCTCGTATGCCCTGGAAAGACGACATTGCTCCACTGCCGCCAGCCGATTTACGTTATGAACAAATTACCTGCTTAGCACCACCGGTTTTTCACTGGGAAGCGCCGTCTCCGGCTGCTGACGGTGACACAGCTACACATTATGTTTTATATCGGTTCACGCAAGCGCCGTTTGATTCCGCAGTATTCGAAGATGGTTCTAATATCGCTTTGGTCACGGCCATCAATCAAGCGACTCCGAAAAATCCACTTACCAGCGGTCCCTTTTATTATCAAGTCCGGGCGCTGGACCGGTTGTGGAACGAAAGTCCCGCCAGCAATTTCATCCGGGTCATGCCACCCGCTCAGCCACAACTGGCTTTTCCGCCAAATCATGCCCGGAATCAGCCCGATTCGTTAATGCTTTTGTGGTATATTCAAGAGATGGCTGCGGCTTATCAGCTCCAGCTCAGTGCCGATTCAACTTTCGCCAAAATGATTATTGATACCCCGGAAATGAGCGACACTTCTCTTTTGATTTGCGGACTTGACGGCCAACAGAAATATTTCTGGCGGGTGAGAGCGCTGAATGCCGGTGGCAGCGGCGAATACTCGTCTGTCTTTGATTTTATCACGGGCTTCCCGACCACACCTCAGTTGGCTTTTCCGGTCAATAATGCCGACCGTCTGGAGCTAAATCTTTGCCTGGTTTGGAACAAAACACCGGGAGCAGAACTTTACGAATTACAGATTGCCCGGAGCAAACTGTTTTGGGAAAAACATATTATGATGCACTTTCAAGAGATTGCGGATACGGTATTTTCGATCGGCCCGTTGGTTCCCAATCGGCAGTATTTTTGGCGGATCCGGGCGAAGAACCGTTACGGAACTTCGGCCTGGTCATTGATCCGGACTTTTATTACCCGGCCCGAACCTGAAGTCGTAATTGAACCCCCCCTCACTTTTAAATTGTATCAAAATTATCCGAATCCATTTAATACGCAAACCCGAATTGATTATGAACTGCCGGAGACGGCTGTGGTTCAATTGATTGTTTACAATACACAAGGCCAGGAATTGGAAGTGCTGGTCAATGAACAGCAGACCGCCGGTTATTATCGTATTGACTGGCAAGCCTCGAAATGGAGTTCGGGGGTTTATTTTTATCATTTTCGCGCGGATGATTTCAGCGACATCAAAAAATGTATTTTAATTCGGTAGCAGAGTATCCTTGTAGAATACGGCTGACCATTCGTCAATAATTTTAAAAATGTTAATCAGGAGCGCTGTTATGAAAAAAGTGATTGTCATTTTATTAATTCTCATTTCCACTTTATTAAGCTGGCAGGTGGCATTGTCTCAATCCAATAAAGAGGTTGCCAGCTACTTCGCCAATGGCACCTTGCATTTAATTTCGTCCAGCCATCAAGACATTGGCTGGGAAGACACGCCGGCAGCCTGTGCGGCGTTTCGCGATACCGCCATGTTAACACCGGCCCTGCAAGCAATGAAAAAGAATCCCAATTATCGCTACACGGTGGAATCTGTTCTCAGTTTAATGGAATACCTGGACCGGCATCCTGACCGCCAGGATGAGTTGCACCATTTTATGAAACGCGGACAATTAGAGTGTGGCGCTTTATACACGCAGCCGTATGAATCGATGTATTCGGGTGAAGCCCTGATTCGACAAGTTTATTTTGGTCGAAAATGGCTCAAGGATCATTTCCCCGGCTGTGATTCACGCGTTTACTGGAATCCCGACGTCCCGGGCCGCGCCATGCAAATGCCGCAAATATTGGCGCGTTCAGGAATTAAATATCTGGTAATGAGTCGGCAAGAGGAAGGTTTCTACAGGTGGCTGAGTCCGGACGGAAGTGGCGTCATTGCTTTTTCTCCGGGACATTATTACAATGACTCCTGGGTTATTTTTAAAAAAGGGGAAGATGGTGGTTTGGAATTTAACGACCTGGATACGATTATCGAAAAATATCAGCAGAAGCTTCTTAAATGGGCACCCTATTATCAGGAACGCCAGATCTCGCCTCAGATGGCAGTGATTATTTCCCGCGACTGGTTAAAACCGATAAATATGGATAATTTTATCAGTAAATGGAATCGCCGGGCGGCTCGGGAAAAAGGTTTACCGCCAATGCGGTATTCAACTTCTGAACATTTTTTTAATGAAGTTACGCAGGGAAATCCTGAATTCAAGACGCTGGTGGGTGAGCGTCCCAATATGTGGGTGTATATCCACGGGCCAACGCATCATAAAGCATTATCCGCTGGTCGCAAAGCGACACGGCTGCTCACCGCGGCTGAAAAATTTGCCACCGTTGATGCCCTGTTGTCCCACCGTTTCGCGGACTATCCTTCATTGCGACTTAGTCAGGCCTGGCAGGCAGCGATTTATCCGGATCACGGCTGGGGTGGTCATCACGGCCATGTGACCGATCGGGTGTTTTGGGACAAATTTAAATCAGCGCAACAGATGGCGCAAGTCATGCTGGATGAATCCCTGCAATCAATCACTCAAAAGATAAAGTTACAATCGAATGGTATTCCCGTTATTGTTTTTAATCCCCTCTCCTGGCAACGAACCGACCCGGTTATTTGTGACGTTAACGTGGAAGGGCGGGCTTATCCCCACGAAAAAACAGATCTCAATTACCAGTTAATTGATGCCAATGGCCAAATCATTCCTTTTCAAACGATCTCCGGTTGGGAAAGCGGCGAGATACTTGACGAAGCTTT
>Ga0180437_10004646_pt1 | contig 19412 bp, 16 predicted proteins | sample SS_ome_4_FD_132410 | JGI IMG/M metagenome (GOLD analysis project Ga0180437, IMG submission 132410) | Hypersaline lake sediment archaeal communities from the Salton Sea, California, USA - SS_3_D_1 metaG | ecosystem: Environmental > Aquatic > Non-marine Saline and Alkaline > Hypersaline >... | reverse complement strand
CAGCAGCGTGACGGACGCAAAAGTAGTCACGTCGACCATGGTGCACTATGTGGCGACCGGGTTCTATACCCGGGAATACGGCGTGCGGGTAAGCGTCCAGGGCGAGGGAATGAGCGACCTAGATGTGATCGCTGATGACCTGCGGGCGCAATACGAGGCCGCTGCCCGCCAGAAAAGAAAGGACGCTTCCTGGGTGGAGTATTGCGTGGACAGAGATTTCCGGGCCAAGCGCAAAAAGCGGCTCCAGCTGGCACGCGCCGAAGCCCATGCCCAGGTGTATCGAAAGCTGCTCGGCCTGGGCGGCACATATCCCGCACAGCAATTCAAAGCCCCGATCGTCGTGGTGCGCTGCGTGGTCGCTCCTGACTACAAGGATCCCGAGACCCGGAAGCTGCTGCGGGAAGGCGCTGTGCAGGCCGCGCTTGGTCTGTATGGCGGCACAGCGGCTGCGCTGCCGGCGCCAGAACCCGCCACGCCGGAAGCCGGCGACTATTCCGGAGCCGACACGGAAGTCATTGAACCAGAGTATACAGACTACGATGCGGAACGCGACGACGAGGCTGCGGCCAACGACGAGTTTATGGAGGATCCGATCGGCGACGAACTTGACAGCGAAAGGGCCGACTTCGAGGCCGCCGACGACAACGGCAAGCGGGAGGTTTTGGAACGGCTGATCAGCCAGAAGGGTTACAGCTTTCCGCCGAACAAGAAAGGGAAGAAAGCGACGGTGGAGACCATACCGGCAGACCGGCTTGAGGAGCTCTATGACAAGCTGGTGGCAATGGATGACGACGACATTCCGTTCTGATAGGAGACAAATCCCATGAAAATACTTCATTTTGCCGATATTCACGCCCAGGGGCCGACCCTGGAAGAAGTAAAGAAATGCTGCTGCTTTCTACTGGAGCAGGCCCGGAAGGAAAACCCGGACCTGATTATATTCGCCGGCGACGCCTTCGAGAGCGCGGAGGTCCGCCTGGACTCTGCGCCAGCCAAATTCATGTTCTGGCTGTTTTCAGAGCTGGCCTGCGTTGCCCCGATCGTAGCTATTACAGGCACGCCATCGCACGATGGCAGGGCCGCCGAAGTTTTTGAGCACATCCGGGCAGCGTTTCCGATCCACGTCACAGCAGACGCGCCCGAGCAACTATTGCTTATGGACGGCGAATTCCTGGCCTTAAGCGGCCGGGTGCCCGATGAGCCGACGGATCGCCCCGACGCCATTATCTCCGCGTTCCCGGCCCCCTCCAAGAAATGGTTCCAGAGCCCGGAGACGATACAGGGCTCGGAGAAAGCGATTGCTCAAGAGCTCAGCAAGCTGTTTGCGCACTTCTCGAACACTGCCTCGGATTTCGCGGCTCCGCACATACTAGTGGGCCACTGGAACGTTACCGGGGCCTATGTCTCCGGGAGGCAAACCCTTACCGGCGTAGATATCGAAGTTTCCAGGGACCAGATGGAGCTTGCCGATGCGGATCTTGTCTGCCTCGGCCACATACATCTCCGGCAGCAGATCGGCGAGAACATCTTCTTTGCGGGATCGACCCAAAACAACACCTGGGGGGAGATGCACGAGGCTGGCTTCTGGATCCACGATGTGAAAAAGGGCGGACTGGCGGAATGGTCCCGCTTTATCGAAACCCCCACGACAAAAATGATCGACATGAGCTGTGACGCAACCGCCGGCCAGGCCGACGATCTGGACATGATCCTCTATACCTACAACAAAGACGAATATGAGGGCTCTCGTGTCCGGCTGACCATCAAGGCGTTCGCCGACGAAGCAGAGAAGCTCGATGTTCCGGGCATAAAGGCCTTTTTCGAGTCAGTGAATGCGCAGCTGGACTTACAGCTCATACGCGTCCCACGCGAGAACGTTCGGTCGCAGCGGATCCTTGAGCTGGACCGGCTGTATGACAAGATTGAAGAGAATGCGCGAATCCTGGAAGAAACCATTCCGCCGGGGATCCGGGAGAAAGCCGAGCGCCTGGAGGCCGGCGATACAGACAAGCTGTTGGAAGAAGTGAGGGCATTGTAATGCGAGCATACTTCGAGACAGAGCTAGGAAAACTGTATCACGGTGATTGCCTGGAGATCCTCGGCGGCCTCGAGGAGGCACATGTCGTCAACACAGATCCGCCCTACAATCTGAACAAGGACTATGGCAACGAAACGAGTGACAACCTCCCGGAAGACGAATATTGGTCGTGGTTCGGGCAAGTCTTCGGACAAATACGAAAGAAAATCAGAGACGGCTATCTCTACTGTTCTCATTCGGACCAGGGCCTGTGGAATGCAAAGCCGACTATCGAGGGGGCCGGATTTGAATATGTTCAGTTACTGATTTGGTGGGCCAGAAACGGATATTCTCATGCGTTGCACACGAAGACATGGGCCTTTCGGCACGAAGCCATACTGTTTTTTAGAATCGGAAACCCCGAGTCTCTAGATATCAAAAAAAGCGGAATGTGGTTTCAGAGCGTGATAGAAGCTGTCCGGCCTCAGTCAAACTACAAAGAAGGTCGGTACCATGTCACGCAAAAGCCGACAAAGCTCTATCGGACGATTTTGGACAGAACGCCTGGCGAGGTCACGCTGGATCCATTTATGGGAAGCGGAACCACAGCGCTCGTTTGTGAAGATTTAAACCGTAGGTGGATAGGCATAGAGATATCCGAGAAATACTGCGAGATCGCTGCCAAGCGGATTGAACGCGAAACGCGACAAAGGAAGCTATTTTAAGGAGGAACCAAATGGACATACAAAGCGTCACGCTCCGAGGACTGATCGGGATTCGCAAAGGCATGGGCATCGACGAGCTGTCCCTTGATTTCAGTCGAATGAACGGCATCGTCGCGCTTGCTGGCGATACAGGGATCGGGAAAAGCACGGTCATGGAAAACCTGCACCCGTACCCGCAGCTGGTAAGCAGACCGAACCCTGTGTTGAAAAACCACGTCTATCTGCGAGACAGCGTGAAAGAGCTGTGCTTTCTGCACGACGGCAAGCTGTTCCGGACAGTGACGAAGATCGATGCTGAGTCCGGGAGAAGCGAAGGGTATATCTACGTGAACAATTCGAACGAGTCGCTTACCAACGGCAAGATTACTGAGTATAAGGCCTGGGTGGAGCACGAATTCGGGTCGACAGAGCTCTTTTTCAATTCCGTGTACTGCGCCCAGAACAGCCAGCGCATGAGCGAGATGGATCCAGCGGACCTCAAGCGGCTCTTTGTAGAGTTTCTCGGTCGGCGTCTGCAGAGCCTCGCGGACTACGAAGAGACGGCGAAAAGCTGCTCGAACATCCTTCTCGGCACCCTCTCTGGGCTCCAGCGCGACATAGACCGGCAGAACGAGATCATTATGGAGCACGCACAGGCGTCGACGCGGCTGGAAGAAGCTGTGCAGGAGCGCAGTCTCTTCGAGGATCTGCAAAAACGGGCCGCAGACGCAGTTGCTATCCGGAGCAACGAGCTGGCGGAAGCAAAGGCACTGAAAGTCCAGACAGAGGCGGCCGCCGCACAGTTGCGGGGCCTGAAAGAAAACAGGACAGAGCTGATCGGAGATATATCCGCCATCAAGGCCGAGAAAGAAATCACCGTAGACCAGATCGACACAGAGATCGCCGGACTGGCCGCAGAGATAGAGAAAGCGACTGCTACGTTGCTGGACCGGGAAGCGATTGAAGGGGCAGCAGAGCGGGAAAAAGCCTTGTCCCGGAAATACAATGCGATGGCACAGGACAGGGCGGCTATCGAGAAAACGCTTGCCGCTGCGGCCAAGGAGCTATCGGCGGCAAAGGACGCGGATGCTGCTGCGTACAAGGCCCATGCCGAGCAGTTGGAAAAGGTCCGGGCCAAATACCGGGAAGCGTCGGACGCGCGGAAGGAAATCAATCGGCAGATCGAGGACCTCGACAGGCAGATCGTGGAAACGAAGAAGGATCCTGGCCTTAAGCAACTGCAAGTGGATCTGGCTGGTTTCGAGGCTATGGCTGCCGACCTGGACCGCCGAGGCACTATTTCGCTGAGCCCAACGGAGACAATGCAATGCAATTCAGAGGATTGTCCTTTCATCGAACGGGCCTTGCAAGCACAGAAGGACATTCCAAAGACGCAAGCGGCGATCGACTATCTGCGCAGATCCAACCACGAGAAGTTAGAGAGTTTCTCCAGCGCGAAGCGGGACCTTAAGCACGATCTCGTGCATGCAACGGACAGCGCAAGAGCGGCCAAGCAGAGGGGCGAAAGACTGACCGCGGCGCACGACAAGGCACAGGCAGAGAGAAGTGCCGAAATAGAGCGCCTCGCGGCGCAGGAGACAGGAGTTCGCAAAGACCTCGACGTAGTGTCGGAGAGAACAGACGCCCTACGGGCAGAAATCGAGGTAGCCAAGCAGCTGTCGGAAAAGCTCCCGGACATAAGGATAGCCGAAGAGCGCAAAGCAATGCTCGAGGCCCAGATAGGCAACCGACAGAGCCGCTTACCCTGCGTCAAAGCCGAGCATGACGAAAGGATCCGGGCCCTGAAAAACAAGGTCTGCCGGATCCAAACACAAATAGACGATCTGGAAGCAAACATCGATCCGGACATAGACGCGAAGATCCGTCTCATACAGGATCAGATCCGCGCAGCAGAAGCTGCGCTTGAGATAAGCGGAAAGGACCTGAAGGAACACCAGGCAAGCATTGTCCGTCTGGAAGAAAACGTGAAGACCGCAGACCAAGCCGCTATCGAGCTGCGCCGGCTTGTAGACCGGCGAAAGCACATCTCCGAACATCAGTCCGGGTGGAGCTATTTACAGGCCAAATGCGGCAAAAACGGCTTGCAGGCCCTGGAGATTAACTCTGTGGCACCGTCCATCACGCATGACGCCAACCGGCTCCTGGAACAGGCTTTCGGCGCCTGGGCCATGGTGGACATACAGACCCTGGACGATGACGGCAAAGAGGTCCTTAGACCACAGGTTATTGACGCAGACGGGGATAAAGTGCTGGTCGCGAACCGGTCGGGAGGGCAGCAGGTATATGCGCTAAAGGCTCTTCGGCTGGCAATGACGAAAGTGAGTAAGGAGAAATCCGGGAGACAATACCTCACCGCATATGCGGACGAAGACGATGCCGGGCTGGATATCGAAACCGCGAAGAACTTCACCAAGCTGTATCGCGCGTTTTTGAACGAAGGCGGGTTCAATAAGGTCTTTTTCGTCAGCCATAAGCGGGAATGCGTCGAGCTGGCTGATCATGTGGTGAGATTGGGCAAGGGGGGAATACAGGCATGAAGGAGCGTGGCATCATATTCAACGCCGAGATGGTCCGGGCCATTCTGGACGGGCGCAAGACGCAGACCAGGAGGCCGATACGCTTCAAGCGACCGGATGACGATTGCACCTGGTGCTATGGCAAGGGCTTTGAGTGGATTGAGTGTGGCAATGAACACTCTGGCTATGACTACCGTCAGCCTTGTCGTTGTTGCTGGCCCAACAACCCCTACGAGGTCGGCATGACGCTGTGGGTTAGAGAGACGTGGGCTGATGTCAATTCTCCTGATGGTCCGGCGATCTGCTATAGGGCAGATGGTAACTATCAAGGCTGGAGCGATTTCAGCAAAAGTTTTGGGCCAGATTATGGTGCAGGGCCGTCTATGGATTACGAGGCATATCCGGGAGAATACTGCATGTGGTGGATGGATTTGCTTCGGGGAGAAGAAGGGCATAGCTGGAAGCCATCCATCCACATGCCCCGGTGGGCGAGCCGGATTGACCTGAAGGTGACGGGGGTAAGGGCGGAGAGACTGCGGGATATCAATAGCCACGATGTTATTGCGGAGGGCATAGCGTGGGAAGATTCTCGGTATTCTGATGTGACGATTATATCCCGATATCAGCATCTCTGGCAATCCATGTACGGCGACAAGCACCCATGGGAGACAACGTGGGTATGGGTCCTGGATTTCAAGGTCAAGCAATGACCGCACCGATCAAGCCGATCCACAGCGAATGGAGCATACAGTGCCTGCTTTTCGAGCACCTATGTGCCAAGCAGCACACATTCATTTTTCCGAATGTTCACCTAGCATATTGGGAGGCGGACCTCATCAGCGTAACCAAGGCGGGCTACATCAACGAGTACGAGATAAAGCTCACCCGGTCGGACTACACGGCTGATTTCAATAAAGAATCTAAGCACAAATGGCTGTCTATGGCGAAGGAGCTTGTCCGGAACAAAGATGTTACCGGCGTCCCGGCCTACTTCTGGTATGTCGCGCCCGAAGGAATCATTGACACAGTTCCGGAATATGCTGGTCAGATTGAGATCCGCTGGTTGCCGGAAACATGGTTCAAGGACGGTGTCTGCGAGATCAAACGAGCCCCGCGGTTGCACTCGGCCAAGATCAGCCTTCATCAGAAGGAGAAGGTCTATCGCTCAGCACAATGGAAGCTCTGGAATGCGCGCAGGACAATTGCCGAAATAATGCAGATGCAGCGCCTATTCAAGCACATTAAGGTAGAGCTATGAGACCACGCAAGCACCAGCTCGAGGCGATGCACATAGTCGATGAAATCATTTCCGGAGCGCCGATCCGGGACATACTGTTCTATGTGACCCCCGGCGGCGGAAAAAGTATGATCCCGATCATTTTCTCAAAGCTCATTCAGGCCGGCCGCGCGGATGCTATATACTGGATCTGCCCACGGAAATCCCTGCAATACCAGGGCGAAGCCAACTGCGCAGATCCTTTTTTTCGGCAAATGTTCGGGCACACGCTTTCTATCCGCGCATCGACCAACGAGCCGAACCCATGTCGGGGCCTCAACGGCTTTATCACCACGTATCAGGCCATAGGGCTGGACATCACTGGAAGCGTGCTGCAGGAGATCAGATCAAAGAGATACATTCTCGTCCTCGACGAATTCCATCACGCCGAAGAAGACTCGCTGTGGGAAAACAAGCTGCAGCCGATCTATGACGCTGCCCGATTCCGGGTGAAAATGACGGGCACCCTCGAGAGACACTCGGGGAAAAAGGTCGCGTTCACCACATATGACGGTATACAGGTGTCCACAGAGCCGAACGGCTCCGAGCGCATAGTGAGGTACACCCGGCAGGACGCGCTTGCAGAAAGAGCTATTATACCGCTTCATTTCACGTTTAACGATGCTTCCGTGCGATGGATAGAGGGCGAGGAAGAGAAAGACTACGACTCGTTGTCCTATGTGCCGGCGGAAGACACTGGCAAGGCGCTGTATACAGCAATCAACACGGACTATGCGCAAGAGCTCATCTATAAGGCCCTCGACCACTGGACAGAGCACAGGCGCACCGACCAGTCTGCCAAGATGCTCATAGTAGCTGCCAAGATCTCCAACGCGCAAGAGGCCCTGGAAACACTTCGGTCCCGATACCGGTACTGCGAGATAGCTACGAGCGCAGAAACCGAGGCGGCACAGGAAGCTATCCGGCGTTTCAAGCAGGGCGACACACATATTTTAGTCACCGTTGCCATGGCGTATGAAGGCATGGATGTGCCGGAGGTGTCGCACATCGTTTGTCTCACCAATATCCGCTCTACTCCCTGGATAGAGCAAATGCTTGCCCGCGCGGTGCGCGTGAACAAAGCCGTGCCCTATGAGCAGCAATACGGCTATGTCTATACAATGGATGATCCGCGCATGCACGAGATAGTGATGAAAATCCGGGCAGAGCAGCTTCCTTTTCTGCGCGGCCGCGGGGGCGAGCAAATGGGTTTGTTCGATCAGCCCGGGGAAAGCACTAAGCCCGCGTATGACATAGAGCCCATGGCCAGCAGCCTCACCAATGGCCGGGAGTACACCCTCGGGGAGCACTGGCCGGCGCTGGATCACGAAATAGAATATAGATCGCCGGCGACAATCGAGACACCCTCGGACATAGAGCGCCGGCTGAGAAACGAGATAGAAAGCGCGGTCCGCAGATATTGCAGCGTCTATAGACTCAAGGAGCAAAAAGCTAACGCCCAGATCAAAACGTATTTTCAGAAGGGACGGTCTGAAATGACCATCCCGGAGCTGGAGGAATGCCTTGAGTACGTCAACCGAATCTTCGCAGTCAATGGCACCGGAAGACGTAGAACCGCTCGAAGAGAGGCGGTCCGGTACTACGGATAGGTTCTGTGGAAATTGCTATTATTTCACGGTGATGATCGGGAAATGGTGTTCGCATCCTTCTCACAATCGGGCCATCCGCAACCACAGGGGCAAATGCGAGTATTGGGTGAAAAACGACGACAAGAGCACGGAGCGGGCTCCAAAGATCCCGCTGGAAGAGCTGGTGAAACAGCGAAAGGAGGCAGAAAGTGCCGGAATTTGAGCAATGGGCCATAGTCGAGTTGTTCGGCCACAATCGTATAGCTGGCCTCGTGACAGAACAGGCGGTAGGCGGGTGTTCCTTTGTGCGGGTCGACGTGCCCGCGATCGGAGAGAACCCAGGCTTTACAAAACTCTATGGGCAGGGCGCAATATACGGGATTACATTCACTGACAAAGAGACCGCGATTGCAGCGGCCAAGTCCTTTGCGCCCAGGCCGATCGACGCGTGGTCGGCAAGGCAGTTGCTTCGGGATCCGAAGGATCCGACCATGGAAGAGCTCATCGACGACTATTAAGAAAGGAGAAAGCTGATGACCAAGAAGGAAAAGACGGCACTGGACTATCTTGAAACCCTGTTGCTGGCACCGCAGCAAGAGGATCAGCTACCTATTTCCCGGAAGCTGGTGTCGGCCCTGAACACCAGCCGACGGCTGAGGTTCGGGAAAACCCTTTCGGGCCTGGATGAGGCCATGGCTGAGTTCGAGCGCCATCCCCTGGGGCCCGGACAAACGGCGCCGAAGTATTTGGACTGCGAGTGCTCGGGAAGCACTCTGCAAGAGCACGGTCTTTGCACAGTCTGCGGGCGAAAAGCGAAAAAAGTGAGGGTGGCGGCATGACCGAGAAGAGAGAGGAGCTGAAAGCATACACGTATGTATGCGAAAACTGCGGCCACGTCATGCGCGGGAAGACCTTCGGCAAGGGCAAGTGCGGGAATTGCCGCAGCGCACGGGTCAAGCTGCAGAAAGCAGACACCGGCGAACGAGCGTTCGAGAAGCTCACGGAATGGTGATGAGAATCCTATCCTTAGGGGCGGGCGTACAATCGTCAACCCTTCTCTTAATGTCCTCCTATGGAGAAATTGATAAGCTGGATGCAGCGGTTTTTGCCGACACAAAATGGGAAAGTCAGGCAACCTATCGCTGGTTAGAGCGGCTGGAGTCCGAGTCAACAGTGCCCGTTCATCGCGTCAGTCAGGGCGACTTGAGAGCAGACGCCCTTGTCAGCCAGGTGCGCGGGACAAAGGCCACTGGCTCACGATGGGCATCAATGCCCCTGTTCACGCTTGGGCCGAACGGCGAAAAAGGCATGATTAGGCGGCAATGCACCTACGAGTACAAGATACGGCCGCTCGAAAGAAGGTTTCGGGAACTGGCGGGATACAAACCTCGCCAACGGATTCCTGCAGGAAGCATTGAGGTTTGGAAAGGGATTTCAGTTGACGAATTGCGGCGGGCGTCCGTTTCGGACAAAAAGTGGATCTCTTTTCGTTATCCACTGATCGAAATGAAAATGTCCCGGCAAAACTGTCTGGATTGGTTCAGAAAACACGGATTGCGAGAGCCGCCTAGATCGGCATGTATCGGCTGCCCCTATCGCCACAACAGCGAGTGGCGACGGTTGAAACTCGAGTCTCCTTCTGAGTGGGCAGATGCGGTCGCGTTTGACAAGGCGATCAGGAAGTGCGGCGGGATGCGAGGGGACGTGTTCATCCATGCAGACAGGATACCGCTAGATCAAGTCGACCTTAGAAACGCCGCCGATCATGGGCAACTAAGCTTATTCGACAAGGCCGGGGGAAGATAACCCTTGAACTCTCTTGCCACATACGATATCAGCACGCGCATAGAGGAGGCGTTGCTGATGGCCGAGTGGGGCAAGATTGTCTATAACAAGGCCCGAAACCATTTTGCCGTAGTCGGCACATGGCAGGGAGAGCGGCACTATTTCAGCCAGATCGAAAGCAGGATAGGCCGCATTACCTGCACAAGTAAATCGCTCGCAGAGCGGCTCAAAAGAGCGATCAATATAGACATCGACCGTGGCGTCTTTGTTCCTGCCCGGTACAAGCGGGCGAAATCTCTTCACCTTAGCAAGTTCTCAAAGAACTGGCTGGCAGAGATAAAAAGCGATGTTGCTCTCGGGACCTGGCACGGCTACGAAACAGCGATGCGGCTCTATATCGAGCCTGCCCTGGGGCATCTTTTCCTTGCCGATATCGGACATCCCGACCTAAAGAATCTGATGCAGGGCATGAATCATCTCCAGGCGAAAACCAAGAGGAACGTCCTGGGCGTGCTCCACGCAATGATGTCAGACGCCCGACGCGACGGACATTTGACGCAGCTTCCCCCGTGGATAGAGTTCAGGGGGTCAAACGAAGTAGTGCCGCCGGGGATCCGGTTTTTGAGCGTTGCTGACCAAATGCGGATTGTCGAGGCAATCCACGCGGAACACCGGCCGATCTTTCTCTTTATGATGGCTACGGGCTGTCGGCCATCGGAAGCAAGGGCCTTGAGGAAGATCGATGTCCACGAAGATCATATCATGTTCGAAGTGGCGATCGGGTATAAAGGAGAACTGAAGGCCGTGAAGCAGAAGAGGTCCGAGCCCTTTCCGCTGCATGCAGAGCTTAGAGAAATCCTCGAAATGGCGCCGCCGGTGGTCGGTCCGCACGTCTTTCCAAATCCCAACACAGGCCAGCGGTACAGCAAGGAGATCAACAAGATCTGGAATAGGGCATGCGATAGGGCAGGGGTCAAGCGCATACGCCTGTATCAGGCCGTAAGGCACTCATTTGCCTGTCAGCTACTCAATGCCGGGGTAGAGGAAGGAACAGTCTCTAGGCTGCTGCGGCACTCAGACCCCCGGATGATCAAAAGGTATGCGAAATACGAGGTCGAGATCTTGGAGCGGGCGGCCGGCAAGGTAAAGAGGCTGAAGCATGAATGATCTGATCAAAGAGAAGGTGCTGAGAAAGGGCCGCTGGCACGTTATTCTGCACGAGCCTTATCAAGACAAGACTGTCTATCCCGCAGCGGTGTTCTCTTGGCTGATACACAATCCCGTATTCAAAGAAATTCCAAAGGGCTATGTAATTCATCATCTTGATGGAGACCCGACGAACGACGACCCTTCAAATCTCGCGCTGATGCAGAAGCATCTCCACACGGCGCACCACTGGAAAGAGAAGACTAAGGACATCCCGATTAATCACGGCTGCATCGGCGGGCACGCCAGGGAGTATTTCCCGATAAACGAACCTAAGATTAAGTTCAATCACAGGAGAAACAGATGGTATCTCAGTTTCTCCGAGTGGCACAATCGGGAAATGAAACGGCGCTACGTATCAATGTATCGGGGCGCTAGATTTAGAGGCAGACAGGATGCGGCCAGGGTGAAAAAGCTCATCTGGGGAGATTCTGAAGAGCCTACCGAGCGCAAACAACCCGCAAACACAGAACGGGGCCAATAATTCAAGTCCTTGTTATTGTTAGCAATGCCGCAAGCATCAGGGGGAAAAGTGAAGGTTCGATTCCTTCACGGCCCACCACTCGCCTCTTGGGATTTCAGATACTTAGGGCGAAAAGCCGCCGCAAACAACTTGCAAACACAGAGGTCCTACAGGTGGTTTTTCTGCGGGACCATATACAGGCGCACTCGTATATCTTCCGTTGCTAGGCCGAGAGACGCGGTTGTCGCCTTTAAGCGAAAGCCATCGCCAGCGGCCAGATCATATGTGGCAACGGCGGTGCTGTAATCAAAAACAGTGTAGTATTCCTGAGTTCCCAGAGTTAGGGTAAAGGTGTGATCGAGGCCAAACTCGGTGGAATATAGCCGGACGGTGCTGGCATTCGCGGCGCCGCCAGAGGTGTACATCCCTATTGCATAGACATAACAATCGAAAGGAACGGTTTCGCGCTCTGCGGTTCCCTGGATACCAATTGGATATAGATCTTGACCCGCCGTATCGTCTGCGAGGTTTTCGGCGCCGAAGACAATCGTAAAGAGGTTATTCGGCAGAGGACTGTCCAGCCAGTGGATGGCCCCGTTAAACTCACCGACATATGTTTCGACGATATGGCCCACAAAGGCCACGTTCTGCGAGGTCGCCCCCTCTAGGCCATTAAAAAGCTGGCCTGCATTGAAATCGTCGTAGATACCATAGAACGTATTACCCTCTACCTCGCTATTGGTTGCATCAAAATTGAACAGCCCGGTACCCGCTGCTGGCAGGCAAGCTGCGTCGTTGCCCCCCTCATAGGAAATAGGCCCGAAATAGTTGTTATAAATCAGGCTTCCCTGGGTTCCAGTCACATTATCGTACCACAAATACCGAATTCTATTGATGTCCATCGGGCCAAAGACGTTGCCCTTAACGCCTGCGTTGCCCGCTCCGTCCGCACTCATGTTCCAGTAGAACAGATACTTGAAATAGCCAGCCGTTATGTTTCGCCATTGGTTATAGTAAACGTCGTCGGTCCCAGAGGCGTCAGCATCAAAGCGAACAACCGCTCCGCGCACCTTGTCTCCGGCCGTGTATCGGTTGCCATAGGCCTTGAGCGCCTGTATTGGCATATCGTTGTATAGTCCGCTGCTGGTGTTGATCACAAGACACGCCGTGCTGTCGCCAGCTAGGGCGCTCGTATAATCAGAGGCATCAAACTGAATCGTTCCTATTTGCGTAAAGTTATCGTTGATTTTCCACAAATCCCCGTTATAATTCCGGATCAACGAAGCGCCGTTTGCCATATCGAAAAGCGTTTTTGATGGCTGCGTTATTAAGGCTTCGATGTTTACATCCGTGCTTAGCAAGACTCTGACGTGTGAAATGTCTGTATCCTCTGTTGTCCCGTAAGACTCTGCCTGCAGGCTTCCCGCGCTGGCATTAGCGCAAGTCAGGGCCGCCTGAATGGCGTCGTCGTCTGTACCCCACCACTCCACACAGATCGTGTTGCCGGAGGCAAGAGTAAACTCAACAGTGTCTCCGCTGAAGATCTGTTGTGTGCAGCTGGCCAAGATATGATGTGGGCTGTCTATCGTAAGCGTGTTTCCATCGGGGTCAATGGTGTTGCCTTCGACAAATCTCAGCCGAAGGGTGGCGGGCGTTGTGACGTTGCCGGCCATGGTGTCATCAGTATCTATCCACAGCTCTGTCTCTGTAGCGCCTATGTCCGTGACGGCAGCGGAAAGGCTTGCATAATCCGACAGATACGCGGTATTTGACCCGATTCTGGAAGCAAGCACATCAAGTACGCCAGCGGTCAGCCGATGCGACACTATGTCGCCCTGGGACCACGCGCGCGCAGCGGTTCCCTCTTGGGCACGGACGATTGTGAAAGTGTCTGTGGCCCGCGCGGTGACCTTGACTATTTCGCGATTCCCGCTCGTATCGGCAAGCGTGACCATGAAATAGTTCGGTGCCGAAACGGTAGGAAACTCCGCGCCCTCGCCTGCAGCCACATTCAGTGTCGTATCAACATTGCTTATGCCGCCGGCATCGGCGATGGTCGAAGAGGCATTATTGGTGAATTTCGGCTCTCCATAGAGGGAGAAAGACAGAAGAAGCAGAAACAATGTATACTTGAGAATTTTCATCTTTGAGTCCTTTTAGCGAATTTGAACGGCCTGTATCCTGACTTCCAGGTCTAGGGTGCCGGCCCCCGAGGCGTTAAGAAACAGCCACGGATCGCCGCTGGCATTACAGCGTACCCATCCATGAGCAAAGCCGGGGTTATCGTTGCCGCCGTCTTCCAGGTACACGCCCACATCTCCGATGTCCTGAGCCGCATAGGTCGTGTCCGGTCCGAGCCACGCGCCAATGCTTGCCGCAACAGCGGAATCCTGTGCTTTCATGGCCACCTTCACGGCGCGAACGCGTTTGCCGATTTTTCCCTGCGTTTGCGCCTCTAAATCGATCGCGGCGTCTGTGTCCGAGAGTCCCGCGGCAAAATCGTAATCTGTCAGAACAATGTCCTTCTCAAGGTAGACGATATTGTTGCCCGGCGAATACTTGCCGTGCCCGATGGCCGTCCCTAGCTTAAGAACCGGCAAGGAAACATAGGCCACATCGTTGGTGTCTCCATCAAGCAAGATCCTTGGCGTTATTGTCGAGGCTGTAGCTGCGGGAGCGCCAGCCACCTCAATCCACCGAATTGCATTGGCGCCAACATATGACGACGACACCGCGATTTCGGAAACTCCGTCGTGAATGCTGAGCTTGACGTTATCGGTTGCCGTGTCGCTGTAAATATAGGCCCCGAACACGATCCATTGGCCGGGCTGAAGGCTTCTGTAATCGACAGAAGTGCCGAAATTATAATACTCGGCGGTGTCTGCGCCCTTCTTCAGACGTGGAAAAAAAGCTCCATATCCATAGGTGTTGGCAGACGCGGCGTTAAATGTCCTATAGACATCGAGGGTGTTCGTTTTTGTGTGGGAATCGAAAGACAGAGTGTCGGCGGCAATGAACGCCGGCGTAGCCTCGCTCAAGCTAACGTCGTCAAAATAATAAGCATCCGCATCTCCGCTTGTAGCAGTATGCTGGAAATATACGCGCAAAGAGGCACACCCGGCCGGCACCTCAAACGTATAAGTGACCTGCGTCCACGCGCCAACGGCCGTAAGGGCCTGCCAATTGTTGACGTATGCCGCATTGCTTTCGTCATACAGTCGCCATTGGGGATTGTCGCCTGTGGTGTCCACATCTTTGTGGTAAAAGCTCAATGTGTAAAGCGTCCCGGCGCTGCTCGGCAGCGACTCCGCGGACGCTCTTGGGTTATTGCCACCGCTTTCAAGGACTTTTAGGCAATTGCCGGTATTGCCGCCCGCCTCGCTGGACAGCGTAGCACTATTCAGGGCGCCCCATCCCGTCGTGTTGTCCTGATCGTCATCTGGATCTGTGCAGCAGGAATTCGGCGCATTGTTGGTAAAGCCAGTGCTTGCGTCCGTGTAATCTTGAAAGGTGCTATTGGACGCCGCCTCGAAATCCGTATTTGTTAGCAAATTGGCCGGGCCAGGCATTGAGTACCGATGCGCCCCAAGAGAAAGGGCCGCGATCAGAAATAGTATAGGAACAAGCCACTTAACATTTTTCATGTATAGCTCCTTTCGTTAATATACAAACAAATGCGATCCGTTGCTGTAGAGCTGAACACTCGCATAGTTGGCGTTGAGCGTGATAGTGTCGGCGCCATCGATCTTTTCGCTGCCCTCTGTAGATACCGTGATAGGGAACGTAGCGGCCTTGCCGATCTCGTCTTTGATGATGAAGGTTCGTCCGGCAACGGCTATGTCCTCAGAGGATATCTGATAGTCGCGCGTAGCCGTCAGGGCGGTCCAGCCGACAATATGGTCGGTTGTGAGCGCCGTATTCGTCCGCGCGGCGTCGGAAACTCCATCATATTTATGCAGCAGGCGCGTAGGGCCGCCATTAAAGGCGAACGCACCGGCCGTGATGGTATGCACGGCATCCGTGCCGTCCCATCCAAAATGATAATCCGTCTGATCCTCGCCCATATAGATGTCTTGGTTGTCGGCATCGAGAACCCAATCCTGCCCGGAATTATCCCAGATCCCATAGTTGTTGTCGGAACCAGTGACGGCGTTTATGTACAGCCCATAGCCCGTAGAGGTCCCGGTCGTGTTGCCCGTGACATCGGCATAGAAGCCGGCGGAGACAAAAGTGGAAGTAGCCGCGCCCGCACCCGTCGGAAGGTTCTCGACTTTAGCCTCGGAGCCATAGGCACGAAACACGTTGGCCGGGGTGTGCCCGCCCGTGTCGAGCACATCGTAGCCATCGGCCCAGGCCCAGGCATAGTTGGCTACGAATTTTACGTTCAGAATGCCAGTGTCGTCTGTGTCGTAATACCCTGTATCCTTCACCGTGCTGTGTGTTCCGACCAGCCAATACTGGCGGTCTGTGGCGCCGGCGTTGGTGAGCCTGCCGAGCTGGTTGGAAACTCGCGTAATACAGCCGTACCCGAACTGATCCCCGGCTATTACTGCGTCTGTGTGCTTCAAGGTGAGATAAGACTGCCAGCCCGCATAGTCCGGAATAATATTGCCCGTGCCCCTGTTTACGTCGCGGGCAATGACTTGGGAGCACATCGTATTCGCGCCAGTGTAATCGTTCGTATCGCCCTGGATATCGATGGCGTACTGCCGGGTCGCGGAAGGCACTATGACTATGTGCTCAAAGGTTTCGTTACCGGCGAAAACGTTCTCGAATTCGTCCCGGATCGAGTTCTTTGTGGCTGCGTCTACATTGCCGTCCCAGGTGGTTGCGTCATACGCTGTATCATCCGGCAGGTTCGGCGGATAGTCCGGAGGCCCGGCATAGGACAGCCCGAAGCAGATAAGGACAATAAGGCCGGTGGTTAATAGTCGTTTCATTAATCATCTCCTTCGACAAAATAGAGCTCTATGGTCCAGTTGGCGCTAGCCGTGGCCTGGTTCGACACCTTAAGTGTCAATGCGCCGGTGGTCTCCGGGAAATAGTTCGCATGCAGGCCAGCCCTGGGCAGATAGATGTTCGGGAGCGTGGATTGTGTCAACGTCGCATGAATCAGGTTTAGACCAGCATAGGCCGTGGTGCCGTTGTCCTCGGAGCCGAGCAGGTCCTCGTTGTTCGCTGTGAGTATGAACACATCAGCTGCGTCCGGGGCAGTGCCGCCAGCCGTGGGATAGGCCGTCACGCGATACAGGTAATACGGTTTTTTGTATGTAAGCAGCTGTAGGGCCGATCCGGAAAGGGCTGTGTTCGGGATGGTGCCGGCATCGCCCGCCGTGCCGCCTGTGCAGGTGAAGGTTATCTTAATGACTCCTGTAGGCGAGTCCTTTGTGATTGCCTCGCTTACTGTGCCGGCAGCGGCAAAGGTGAGAGCCGGGAACAGCAATACTATACAAATCGAAAATAGTAGTCGTTTCATGGGGCCTCCTGGGTTAGATATCTGTCTCGCAATTCCAATGTTCTGCCGAGCATATACATCGGTGGCTTCCGGGTCCTCGTGCGGGCGAGTATGGATTGCACCAGCTCATCGGGTGTAATCACGTACTCTGGATGATCGACCCGGTGTTTTTGGTTCCATTCGATATAGTCCTGCTCGATCTTTTTCAGCTTGCGCTTGATGCCTTTAGCGTTCAGAATCCGGCTTGCCAGCTCGGACCGCTTATTGGTTTTGTAGGCTATAAAATCCTGCATGGCTTGTTCGATGTTCCAGGCACCGGTCATTTTCGTGGGCTGGAACCCAAAGGCTTTGCCTATGGCCTGCCGCATGCCGAGTTTCAACACTTCTTCTGTTTGCGGATAGTCCTGCGCAGATGGATCCGCAATGGGCCTGCCGGACAATGTATAGTTGCCTGCGCTGTACAGCCTGTAACCTTTGAAGATGTTCGCAATGCCGGCGGGCAACAGGTATTCCAGAGCTCGGGACCCCTGGCCTACCCGGTAAGCCTGGTACGCGCTTGAAACGTCCTCGGCAACAGCCCACGGTATACCGATGATCTCGCCTATCTGCTTTCCGGCCTGTGTGGTAATTGATCCCTGCAGGCTCAGCCGCTCGAACACGGGCAGTTCCATACCGACGCTGCCGCCGATCGTGAACCCGCTGATCGCCGGCATGCCGTAGAGCAGCATGTCTTTCAGCATGTCCGCGTCTTCGGGCAGAATCGCGGTGATGTCTTCTTCTGGATCGTCGCCCGTGAGCTGCCGGAGAATATTCATAAAGGTCTTGTACAGCGGGATTGCTGTGACGCCACCGATGGCCATGGTGGCCGCCAGGCTTTTGGCAAACGCTGTCTTGCCCCTCATGCCGGTTTCCAGCAGCATGTATTTCCAGAGATGCAATAGGTGATGCGTGAAACTGCGGAAAGTATAGCCGGCCTGGGCCAGCTTTCCGGCCTCGCCGACCCTGAAAGCCTCGGGCCTATTGGATCGGCCATACACGAAATGAGCGTCTTCGACAATGGTCGTGGCAAACTCTTTGGCCTGATCATATGACAGCGCTTCGCCCTGTTTTACATCGTATTGCTTGAGCGTGCTCTCGTTGTTGATCTTGCCGTCTACAGCGGCCCTGTATGCGGCAATCGCAATGGATACCCGGTTAAACCGCTCCGCGATTTCCATGGGCATGCCTAGCCCGCGCATAAGGTATTTGTTCGTAGCCGAGAACACGTTGTCGCCGATCTGGGATCGGATCTCGGTTAGAAACTGCGCGCCAGTAGTGCCTTCTTCGAACATTTGCTGGATGAGCCGCACTTCATCGGCAGAAAGGTTCTTTTGGCCGCGTATATGGGATACTATGTCCGCATTAGCTCCTTTGAGGGCCTGCGCGAACGCGCCCCCCATTTCCATGCCCAGGCGCGGCCAACCGGCGATAATGTTCTGGGTCGTATTGAGCACAGCGGTCTTTACGTTCGCACCGAGGTATTTCGCAAAGAAAAGAGCCTTTGCGTTGCTGACCAGCCTATCTATCTCGCTGGCGTTTTCGAGCATATTGTAGGAATAGTTGCGCATCCACGCCCACAGCCGGGCCTTGCCCGCAGGATCCACTCTCGCCATGATCCGGGAGAAGTCTCGTGCGCATTCCATTTTCGTCATCCAGCCATAGAGCCCTGCCTTGTAGTCGAAAAGAACGCGCTGTATATCTTCGGTCTCGTGACCGGGAATGCCTTGCCGCCGGATCATATGAGCTCCCCAACCCCGGGCCTTTAGAACATTGGCGATGTTCTCCGGGAGCATGGCCTTGAACGCAGATCTTGCGTCTTCATTGGGAATCCGCTTTATCGCAGCGTTCATCACTGCTTCAATGGCTTCGATCGGCACGGGTATCGCAAACACTTCCTCCGGCAGGCGCTCGACCTTGCCCGTCTTGAAACTAACGCCGGCGAAACCTTCCTGCTTTTTGAGCTCTGCGATCAGCCTACGGGCTTTGCGTTCATAGCCCGTAGGCGCATTGAAGTGCTCCCGGAACACGAGCTCTCCGTCCTCGTTGAACGCCTGCAGAAAGTATTTGCCGTAGCGCATGTGAGGAAAGTAGTTGTGAATAGTGCCCATGGACCTTCGGAATTCCTGCAAAACGCTTTCTTCGATATCGGGCATGTCGGCCATGGAGTTGTAGACCTGCGACAGATCCTTGTCTAAGCTCTTTCGGATCTGGAGATAGATGTCCTTCACAGGCTCCGAAACAGACTTGAGCTTGCCGAGCCACTCCCGGTACTGCGTGTAGTAGTCCTCGTTGAGCTCATAGTGCCCGCCGATGATCTCTGCCTCGGCGAAACCCAGGCCCT
>Ga0180437_10004643_pt1 | contig 19418 bp, 26 predicted proteins | sample SS_ome_4_FD_132410 | JGI IMG/M metagenome (GOLD analysis project Ga0180437, IMG submission 132410) | Hypersaline lake sediment archaeal communities from the Salton Sea, California, USA - SS_3_D_1 metaG | ecosystem: Environmental > Aquatic > Non-marine Saline and Alkaline > Hypersaline >... | reverse complement strand
TTCCCTGGCTCTACGATGCATATCTGGAAGAGAGTAGATAGACAGGTGGGCAGGTTGACAGGTGAACGGATACAGGAGAACCCCATCCTGCATTCCCTGTTTGCCTGGCCACCCACTCCCGACACCCTGTCTCCCTCGTTGCCATCCCTAACTGCCTGACATGACCCGCTACATCGGACGACGCTTGATCGGCGCACTCCCTGTGCTGTGGGGTGTGGCGACTCTGGTCTTTGTCATCATGCGCCTGCTGCCTGGCGATCCAGCGGCCCTGATGCTCTCAGAGGCCGGAGGTTCAGCCCAGGCCATCGCGGAGCTGCGGGCGGAGTTGGGCCTGGACCAGCCCCTCGCCGTCCAATACGGCCGTTATCTGTTGGGCCTGGCGCAGGGGGACCTGGGCACTTCACTGTTCACCCACCGGCCTGTGAGTACCACCATTGCCGAGCAGCTTGGGAGCACCATCGAGCTGGCAGTGGCTGCCATGTTCGTGGCTGTGGGCCTGGGCGCTCTGCTGGGCATTGTAGCAGCGGTGACCCATGGCTCCTGGCTCGACGCGGCGGCCACCACCCTGGCGGTCACCGGCGTGTCGGTGCCCATCTTTTGGTCTTCGCTACTCCTGATCTGGCTGCTGAGCCTCCAGTTCGATCTGCTGCCCGCCACAGGCCAGGGAGGGCCCGAGCATCTGATCATGCCAGCCCTGGTGCTGGGCTTTGCATCGGCAGGGGCCATCGCCCGCTTGGTGCGCGCCAGCCTGCTGGAGGTGTTGGACCAGGACTTTGTCACGACTGCCCGCGCCAAGGGCCTGCACGCGCGCGTCATACTGGCCCGCCATGCCCTGAAAAACGCCTTCATTCCGGTGATCACCGTCATCGGTCTCCAGTTCGGATTCCTGCTGGGCGGCACCGTCGTGACCGAGACCATTTTTTCCCGACAAGGGATCGGCCGGCTAATGGTCAACGCCATCCTGTGGAAAGACTTTCCCCTGGTGCAGGGCATCGTGCTGTTGGCTGCCCTGGTCTACACGCTGGTGAACCTCAGTGTGGACGTGATGTACGCCTATCTCGATCCCCGCATTCACTATGACTAGACGACGCTTCCCGATCCCCACGCGCAAGACGATACCCCGGCACGAGTACGCGCCGCCTCCCCGCCGTCGTCTGAGGGCCAATCCCCTGGCACTGGCTGCGATGGCCTTCCTCTCGATCCTGGTGTTGGCTGCGGTCGCCGCGCCCACCCTCAGCGCCCACGACCCGCTGGAGATGGCGCCCGAGAACCAGTTCTTGCCACCCAGTTGGGAACATCCAGCCGGCACCGACCTATTCGGCCGAGACGTGGCCACCCGGGTCCTCTACGGAGGCCGGCTGACCCTGGGGATCGGCGTGCTCGCGGTTCTGATCGCTTTCTTGCCCGGGACGGTGATGGGCCTCGTGGCAGGCTACTATGGGGGGTGGACAGATCGGTCGATTGGCTGGCTGGTGGACGTGCTCCTCGCCTTTCCCAGCATCTTGTTGGCGCTGACCATCGTCGCGGCTCTGGGCTCAGGCGCTGTCAACGTCATCTTGGCGGTCGGCATCGCCGGGATTCCCCACTATGCAAGATTGGTGCGGGGCCAAGTGCTGGCAGCCCGGCGCATGCCTTACGTGCGCGCCGCTGTGACCGTAGGCTGCACCAACCAGCGCATTTTGCTGAGGCATATCTTGCCCAGTGTCTTTGGTTCGATCATCGTCCTGGCCACCGTCGACGCCGGCTGGGCTATCCTCGCCGCCTCAGCCCTCAGCTTCCTGGGACTGGGCGTCCAGCCGCCCATTCCCGAATGGGGAAGCATGTTGAACGAGGGACGGGCCTTTCTACGCGACGCCCCCTGGGTCACGGCTGCACCGGGCCTGGCCATCGCCCTGACCGTGCTGGCGGTCAACTTGCTGGGAGACGCCCTGCGCGACGCGCTGGACCCCCGACGTCGCAACCGCCACTGAACAAGACAGGTGCTAGCCAACCGTTGTTCTATGGTTGATACTTGTCCAGCAGCACCTTCATCTGGATATCGTCAGGGAACCGCTTGTCCATCGCCTTAGACAGCCAGGACACGGTGGTCAGATCCCCATCCATTCCCAGTGTCACCACCAGCTTGCCCACCCGCCGACCTGTATGCCTCACCAATGGCTGCTCTGCTGTGACCACCAGGGTCCCCGTTCCCGGCGCCTGTGTCACTTGCGTCGGGAGCTGAGCTGGCTCGGCAGCCACAACCAGGTCGATGCCGGGTACTGCCGCTGCGAGGGCCAGGGCCGGCCGGTATTTCATGTTGGTCAGGACAATCACCGTGTCCGCCTGCTCCGCGACCTCTGGCACGTAGCGCGCTGCCGCCTCCTGGGGATCGAGGATCTGGAAGCTGGACCCTGACTCCTGCGGCACACGCGTCAGGCCGATGACGCCCAAGCGGTGGCTCCCGGCCTCCAGAAATGTGTACGGTTCAGTGACCAGACTCTTTGTGCCGGTCAGCACCAGATTGGCGGAGAGTATTGGGAACTCGGCCTCCTCGATCCGCTGGCGCAGGACCTCCAGCCCCAGGTCGGCTTCCTTGAGGCCGAGGGCCATGGCGTCGTAACCCATCAGATTCATGCCTGCCACGACCGCTTCGCCCCGGGTCTGGTCACCCAGCTTTCCCCCACCAACCAAGGCGTCGCCAGTGTCCAGCAGGAGAAGATGCTGTGCATTGGTTCGTTGTCGATTGATGTATGTGGCCCGCCGGCGGAACCCGCCGGTCGCGTTGGTGCCTCAGCCACACGGCTCTGTTTCGCCCCAGTTGTCGTTGGTGTGAAGCACCACCAACTCGATCTGCACTGGTGCTGGCGTTGGGGTCGGCACCAGGGTTGGTTCAACGGTGAGCGTGGACGGATCGGGGAGAATCGGGGAATCCAAGGCCAGAGGTGAGACCTGGACATCTGTCTCCAGAGTCCCTCCCCCACAGGCAGCCAGCGCCAGCGCCAGAACCAAAAGGGTAACTTGCCACCATCCGCAGCGAGTCAGCACCATGTCCATCCCTGTCCTTCTGGCTTGTTATCCATCTGTACTCAATCTCTCCCGCTTGCTTGCCGGCGGCCACGCAGCCACAAGATGAGCACTAGGACTGCAAGCAGCGCTGCTCCCACCACAGCAACCGCCATGACGTACAGAAACACCGCCTCCGGCCCCCTGGTTTGCCTTGGCGTACGCTGCACCTGGGTGGCAGGCCCGGCCACCGGCGTGCGGACCACCTTGGCCACGGGCACAGGCGTGATCGTCGGTGCCTGAGTGGGCGTAGGCGTGTCGGTGGGTGGCAGCGCCGTCGGCGTATCGGTGGGCGTGGGTGTAGCGGTCGGGGGGACCAGGGTTGGCGTCTCCGTGGGCTCCGGCGTGGGCGTGTCGGTGGGTGGCAGCGGCGTCGGCGTATCGGTGGGCGGGACTGGCGCTGGCGTGCGGGTGGGCGGCCTGCGTGTCGGTGGGGGCACTGTGGGTGTAGGGCTAGGCGTGCGCAGCGGCATCGACGGATTATCGACCAGGATCACCGCATCGAGGAATACCTCGTCCGCGCCACTGGAAGTCGGATGATGGGTCCAGACAAAGATGGTGATGGTGGCTGCCTCTGCGTAGGTCGAAACAGCCAGGTCCGGCATGCGCACCACTGCCCACTCCGAGCGGCTCCACACCACGCGGGGTGCCAAAGGGTCGGTGCCACCATAGGGATCGATGCCAATCCTGCGCTCGATGTTCTCGGCACCCGGCGCTGCCCAATCGATCCGCGCTGTGTACCCCTTGCCTGGCGTCACCTGGACCTGTTGGTACAAACCTGCTGTCCAGGTGCCTCCGTCCGACCAGATGCGTTGGGCCGGTGCCCCCGGCGCGCTGCCGTGGTCATCCCGGTCGAAGGCAGGACTGCCCATGGCTACCCAAGGCAGCCAGCCATCCGGTGTCGAGTTTCCGTTGCCCCGATCGACGAAACCGTTAAAGTTACAGTTATATGTCAGGTTGCCAGGCTGCCCGCACGTATCATCGGCCTTGAGTACCACTGGGAGCAGGCTGCAGATCCCAATGGCGACCACCAACCAAATCCACTTTGATCTCACGTCTCACCCTTGCCGGCTGCGTTCACTGCATGGCCGGTCTCTCGTATCCGCGGATTATACCCGAAAAACTAACAGGCAGCAAACCACCGCCCCCTGGGCGAAAAAACGGATCCTGTAGTACGAGCGTGCTCCTCCTACCCTACAATCGCGGTGATCCTGTTGCCGGTTAGAAGTATGGTATAATCAGCAGAAAAGGAGCTGACAACACCGCTCAAGTAGACTGTTGGCTCAACCATACACTGCAAGGGAGACATGCCATGCCCGACAAAACGCTCAAGGAATTCCAATCGGATGTGGATGCCTGGATCCAGGCGGTGGGTGGCGGCTACTGGTCGCCTCACGCCAACCTGGCTCGTATTGCCGAAGAGGTCGGCGAGTTGGCGCGACTGATCAACCACCTCTACGGCCCGAAGCCAAAGAAGGCCTCTGAAGCCAGCCAGGAACTAGGCGAGGAGTTGGCCGATATCATCTATGCCATCATTTGCATGGCCAACTCTGAGGGGATCGACCTGGAGACATCGCTGAGCATGGTGATCGCCAAGGTCTGGCGTCGCGACCGGGACCGATACACGAAAACACAGTAGGGCGAGAACGTGGGTACCCCCCGGAATTCGCTCTCCAGAGCTGTTTGTCTTTCGCCTGTCAATGTGCTATAATGACCCTGCCCTGCCAACGGGGGAGAGCAACCGCGGTACCTGGAGAGGAGAGTGACCGTGATGGACCGTCAGTTTACAGCATTGCGCATCATCGGTACTGTGTTCAAGGTCCTAGCCTGGCTTGTTCTGATCCTTGGACTGCTTGTCGGCGCCTTTGTCTTGGTAGCCGGGTTCACCCTGACCAACCAACTCGGATTGGCCAGCCTCAATTTGGGCGGCCCGTTGGCAGGCATTGTTGGATTTGCCATCATCCTGATCCTCACTGTCTTTGGCTTTCTGTTCCTCTATGCCGTAGGCGAGTCGGCTTACCTCTTTCTGTCTATTGAGGAGAACACGCGGCGAACCGCCTACTTTGCGCAACAGGAATACACAGCCCGGCAGCCGACCTACCCACCTCCCGTGCCGGAAGACTATGAAGACTAGCAGGCATCCGGGAGATCCAAAAGACCGGGAGGGTTTGCCTCCCGGTCGCTGTCTCTGTGGCCAAGCAAGCCTAGTCAGCTCTGACGTAGCTTAGGGCCTCTTCCATCTCTGATTCATCGAGTACGTGAGCGATAGCCGCGTAATACGCTTCACAACCGTAGCAGCTTTTTGAGTCGTCGCAGGCTTTGCGCGCCAAGTCCCAGCAGGGTGTACTGCGATCCTGCCAGGCCGCGCAGGCAACCTTGGCTTCTGACGAACACCCCCTGATCTCCCAGCATGGCATCAGCGCCAGCAACCGGCGCAGCCCCTCCTGGTTCAGGCCTTTCTCGTGGATCAGGTAGCGCAAACAGGAGACCCACTTCAAGTCATGCACTGAATAGAATCGCCGGTTGTTCTTGCGAGCCGGACGGATCAAGCCTCCATCTTCGTACAACCGCAGGGTGCGCGGATGCACGCCCATGAGCTCGGCGGCAGTGCCGATCGTATAAACTGGACGTCCCTCGTCTAGCATCTCCTTTCCTCCTCATAAGGTCATAGCTTCATCTGCGAAGTTTCTCACAAAGGGCATTATACCATGTCACCACAGGCTTGTCAATCTAGTACAAGTGATTCTGCACAATTTGCCTGAACAAGAAAGGCGGTATCCATCCCAGATACCGCCCTTTGCAGACGAGGCGAAAGCAGAACCTCAGTTCACCTCTTCATCTTCTTCCTTACGTGGCGACGCCACGTTGCACGCTGGTCCCATTCAGGTGGAAATCCCCAGCCGGGGCAAGATATAGCGCCACAGAACGTACCACCCTACCAGCAGCAGGACGGTCACGACCAATTTGCCAATGTCACCCAGAATCTCCATCATTGCCTCCCGCGGTCAGTATTAGCCAAAGATGTCAGCGAGGTGCCCTCAGTAGCACCTCAACCAGATTCCGCATCGCATCGTCCGCAGCCCCATGCTCGCTGGCATCTCGCACACATTGCGCCGCATAGTGCTGCGTCAACGCCACGCTGGCGCCATAGGCTGCGGAGCGCAACGAAGCCAACTGGGTCAGGATCTCCAGGCAGTCGCGATCTTCGGTGATCATGCGCTGTACACCGCGTGCCTGCCCTTCGATACGCCGCATGCGGGCCACCATTTCTTTCTGTTCCTGCACTGATAGTACCATCTCTAGCCCCACCTTTATCAAAACAGGCCATCCAACAGGCCAGTCCTGGCGCTTTTCTCCCGCTGACGAGAGCCACCGGCTCTCAGCGTGGCAAGCCTCAGGTCCCCCCAGGACTGCACGAGCTGGCGGCGGATGCTGCCAGACTCCCAAGTCCCCCCTCGGATGCGCCCGTGCCAAAGACCGACCAACCCTTCTTGACATGAGTACCACCACAATGAGGGCACTTGACCTCCACGTTGGATGTCATCGAACGAACAAACTTCTCAAACTGCGTGTCGCAGTCTCGACAGGTATATTCATAGATTGGCATGATTCACCTCATCAATGAGTCAATTTCGCTTTTGACACGATCGGCGTCAAGCTTGCCGACTTGATAGTGGACCATCTCGCCGGCGCCATCGAAAAGCAGAAAGGTCGGCACGCCACGGACGCCATATTGCGCCCCTAGCTGACGCCCTACCGAACTCAGCGCACTCAGGCGCAGAACCTGCGCCTGTCCCTCGAGATCCCGCTCCAACCTGTCAACGACAGGTTTTGCCAGAAGGCAGGAGCCTCAGGTATTGGAATAGAACTCGACCAGGGTTGGCTGCCCATCCTGAAGGATCGCTTCCACTTCGGAGACAGAGCTGACAGCACTGGCAGTAGTGCGCAACGCCAGGAAAGCGACGATGATCCCTCCAATCACAAGCAAAAAAAGCCAATTCTCGCGCAGGATCCGGATCAACCGCTCCCGAAACGTGTGCATCCAGACCTCCTAGTTCAACGCTGCCTTGAGCTTCTTTTCCAGAACATGGCGGGGCGCATAACCAACTACCCGATCCACTTCCTGCCCATCCTTGAAGAGGATCAACGTGGGAATGCCCATGATGCCCAGCTCACCGGCAATGCCCACATTCTCGTCGGTGTTGATCTTGGCGAAGAGCGCCCGCCCATCGTATTCCTGGGCCAATTCCTCCACGATCGGAGCTATCATGCGACACGGACCACACCACGGCGCCCAGAAATCTACCAGCACCGGCACTTGTGCGTTCAGAACTACTTCCTCAAACGCCTCATCAGTCACGTGAACCGGCTCCGCGTCCGAAGCAGGCGCCACAGGCGCCTCCTCGGCCGTGGTCATGACAGCCGGTTCCTCGCGCTTTCCAAAAAGAGACTTGAAAAACCCAGCCATTTTCCTCCTCGTTCTCTCTCGGCATGCCAACGGGAAACGTTGACAAAATGCCCCATTCATGCTAAGATAGGCCTGCAGCCGTATACCCTATAGGGGTATCGGCTACCAGTATAGCAGAGAGCTAGGACTTTGTCAAATTTCTGGTCCTGGTGTGGGGCACCGCCTGACCGGTAGGACAAGCTTCTGGCTGATTGACGGCCTGCTGGCTTGCCAACCTGTCCTGCTGTATAGCACCGTACCTATGGAGAGGAAGCCTATTCCACATGGACATCAACATCCCTGGACGCGGTATCTTTCGCCTGAATGACCTGGTTCTGGACGTGAACGGCACCGTCGCGGCTGGCGGGCACCTGATCGATGGCGTGAGAGATCGGCTCTTGGCCTTGCGCAAGTCAGGGCTAACAATCCACTGGATCACCGCCGATACCCGGGGACGCCAGGCTATCCTGGACGAAGAACTGGGCTGGCCCGCCGTCCGCATCTCGGCCGACGACTCTCGCGGCGAGGCGGGGCAGAAGGCCGCCTTTGTGCGGGAGCTCGGTGCCGACGGGGTCGTGGCCATCGGCAATGGCTCCAACGACGTGGGCATGCTTCGCGAGGCCGCCTTGGGCCTGGCCGTTATGGGTCCGGAGGGACTTGCCCTGGACGCCTTGCTCGCCGCCGACGCGGTTGTTCCCGACATCGGGGCCGCGCTGGACCTGCTGTTGGATCCAAGCCGTCTGATCGCCACTTTGCGCAAATAAGGGGAGCTGGACATGGAAGACCAAGAAAAGATCGCCCAATTGGAAAAAGAGATCACGGAGCTGAAAGCACGGCTGCCCAAGCACTCTGTGCCCGCAGCCATGATCATCGAGCTGGAAGACCTCGAAGACGAACTTGAGACGCTGAAGGCGCGGATTGCACGTGACGCAGACTGAAGTCAACACGTTCGATCGCATCGCCGCCCCCTACGATCGGGGGATGGCGCCCTTGGAAAATCTGTGGCTGCGGGAGATGCGCACCCGCCTGCTGCCCCATGCCCAAGGCAAGGTCCTGGAGATTGGTGTAGGCACCGGCGCCAACCTGCCCTTCTATCCTTCCTCCGCTTGCCTGACCGCTATCGACGAAAGCGTGGAGATGCTGTCCGTGGCTGCCCGGCGGGCGAATAGCCTGGACCGCTGCATCCATCTGAGCCAGACCGATGTCGAGCACCTTCCCTTTCCCAGCGGCCACTTTGACACCGTTGTGGCCAGCCTCGTCCTGTGCAGCGTCGTCGACCAGAACCGCGCCTTGCGCGAGCTCTGGCGAGTCCTTCGCAAGCCCGGAGGGCAACTGCTTCTCCTCGAGCACATGCGGCCACAGGTCCGCGCTTGGGCCTGGCTGGTCGACCTGGCCAACGTGCCATGGTATGCCTTCAATGGCCGCTGCCGGCTGAATCGCAGAACCCAGGAGCACATCGTGCGACTTGGCTTCGAGGTGGAACGGGTGGAAAGCAAGGTGGGCGGCCTGTTCCGTTTGATCGTCGCTCGCACGGCCAGCAGGGGAGAGAAAGGTTCTCCCCACAACAGTCGCCGTCGTTAGGCAGGATACCCTTTCACGCGACTTCACTGGCTTGCATGATGCCCAGGAGTCGTGGTAGCTTCCCAACAGAAAAGCCCCCCCTCCCTACTGGAGAAGGGGCCCTCAAAGGCTCAGAAGCCAGTGAAAGTACGAACGCTAGGACTGGTGCCCGCGCAGGGTACGTGAGATGATGTCGTCCTGGATCCGGTCGCGCCGTCGCCGCGATCCTTTTTTGCGCCGCCGGGTGTCCTTTGTCGAGGGCAAATCCACCCCCTGCTCTTCCATTGCCTCGCGCAGGGCGAGCTCCATGGAGGTCGGGAGTCCTTCCTCGTCCTCATCTATGTACACATCGTCCATCGGCAGGTCCTTCATGCTCAAAGAAATGCGCCCCCGGCGAGGGTCGACTTCCAGCACCCGCACCTGCACTTCATCTCCCACCGACAGGATTTCGGATGGACTGCCTACGTAGCCCCGTCCCATCTCGGTCACATGGATCATGCCGTCGCGACCGGCGCCAACGTCCACAAACGCCCCAAAGCTCTCCAGGCGCACCACGTTGCCCGTCAACATCATGTCCGGCTTCAGGGCGCGGATGTCAACCTCGGGCGGCTCCAGCATGGTCAAGCTGATGCGTTTGGACTTGCGGTCCACGTCTTTGATCCAGACTGTGACAACTTGGCCCTCTGAAACCACATCTGACGGCTTGTTGACACGGCCTTGCGCCATCTCTGAGATGTGCACCAGGCCATCGGTCTCGGCCCCAATGTCCACAAACGCGCCGAATTTCTCCAGGCGCACCACTTTGCCCTCAGTTCTCAGACCTGGTTCCAGGTTCCCCCAGGTGAACTTGGGCGGCTCCGCCAGGGTCAGGCTCAGTCTCCCGCTGGTCAAGTCCACCTTCTTGACCCATGCGGTGATCTCCTGGCCCTCCTTTAACACATCGGATGTCCGGGCCACTTGCTTCTGGCCAAGATCCGAAATGTGCAAGAGGCCGTCAACCTGAGCACCGACGTCTACAATGGCGCCCGAGAGGGTCACCTTCTTGACCGTACCCTCAAGTTTTTGTCCTGATGTAATCTCGGCAAGAGAGATCGAAGTATCCACGCTCACGTTCCTACTCCCAAAGCTCAAACTAGCGACCAATTATACCTTCTGGCTAGCCTGCTGTCAATTATGGCGGCCTCAAAGACCACGAACGCCCTGCACGACGTGCGACAACCAAGGCGAAGCATCACGCGCTTGTACCCAGCGGCTGGAGCATTCTATCACCTGGGACTGGCGGGCCTGCATGAGTAGGATGCCCCCAAACAACTGGGGGCATTGTATGCGGCAAAGCAAAAGTTGACAACCAAGGCAAAACCGTCTATAATCCCCGGGCTGTTACTGAAAAAGATTTTCAAATGGGAACATGAAATCTGAGGACCAAATCATCGAGCAATTGAGTGGGGCGGGCTATCGCATCACCGCGCCACGACGAGCGGTCGTCCGGGCGCTACTGGAAGACGAGGGGCATGCTACCCCGGCCCAGGTTCACGCCCGGGCCCGGCACTATTGTCCCACAGTCGGACTGGTGACGATCTATCGCACGTTGGACTTGTTGATCGAAATGGGTTTCGCCCGGCGCATCCACACCGAGGATGGTTGCCACGGTTATGTCCCGGCCAGCCACGGGCATCACCACCATATCGTCTGTCGCAACTGCGGCGCGGCCGTCGAATTCGAGGGCTGCGACCTGACACCACTGTTGGCCCGTGTAGGCCAGGAAGCCGGCTACGAGGTCGAGACCCACCTGTTGGAGTTAATCGGCCTCTGTCCGGCGTGCCAATAGACCTAGCTGCCTCCTCGCCCCCTGCGGGGCCTGAGGCAGATCTGCCGAGTTGTAGAGTGCGCAATTCGCTAGGGTACCGGAGGAGCAAAAAACGGTGAAGTCGAGGATCTGTAAGTCTGCATACTGGTTGAGCCTGGCCATGGTAGTTCTGATCCTGGCAAGTGCTTGCGGAGGAACCGCTCCCGAGACGAATCCAGGCCAGACATCGGAAGCAGGCGAGTTACAGTCCGCATCGCTAGGTTCCGGAGAAAAGCTGAGGGTGGTCGCCACTACAAATATCCTTGGCGACATAGTGAGCAATGTGGGCAGCGATCGTATCGAATTGACCACGCTGATGGATGTGGGTGTGGACCCCCACTCGTACATCCCCACACCGGCCGACACGGCAGCCATCCACGACGCACACATAGTCTTGGCCAACGGCCTGGGCCTAGAAGCGGATCTAGATGAGATTCTCGAGAATGCCGGCGGTGATGCCATCCACGTTCACGTCTCCGATGGGCTGGAACTACGCGAGGCAGATGGCCAGCACGACGATGGTGACCACGCCGACAATGGACACTCTATCGACCCTCACGTTTGGTTTGACGTGAAAAATGTGATCCAGTGGGTTGGGACCATTGAGAGCGCGTTGAGCACCCTGGACCCGGCCAACGCCCAGTCCTACGCCCAGAATGCCAGCGCGTACATCCAGGAGTTGGAGGAGCTGGATGCCTGGGTCGTGGAGCAGGTGAGCACCATCCCGCAAGCCAACCGGAAATTGGTAACCAACCATCCTGCCTTCGGTTACCTTGCCGATCGCTACGGCCTGGAGCAGTTGGGGGCCGTATTTCCGGTGAACCCCTCGTCCGAGCCTTCGGCCCAGGAGATCGCCGCGCTGGAGGATGCCATCCGTGAGTACGCCGTACCCGCTGTCTTTACCGAGAGCACGGTCAGCCCCAGAATGGCCGAGCAGGTAGCCCAGGACACTGGTGTCAAGCTGGTACAATTGTATAGTGGATCGCTCGGCCCGCCGGGCAGCGGTGCTGAGACCTATATCCTGCTCATTCGCTACGATATCAAGGCCCTCACGGAGAATCTCAGATGAGCACGGGCAAGCATTGTCAGCAACCTGAATTCCCGGTGAGCCATGGTAGACAGAGCATCTGTAACCTGCTATAATGCTCATACTCCAGGCATTGGAGTGCAAAGTGGACGTGATGTACAATTGGTCGACCATCTGCCGAACTCGCACCGCACGCCAACAGCGGACAGCAACCGGAGAGGCCCATGACGCCGATTCTAAAAGTCCATAACCTGACCGTGAGGTACAACGGACGCGATGCCCTGGCAGGGGTGAGCTTTAGCGTCCAGCCGGGAGAACGCGTCGCCATCGTGGGCCCCAACGGAGCCGGCAAAAGCACCCTTTTCAGAGCCATGGTGGGGCTGATCCACGCCCAGGCTGGCAGTATTGAGACCAACGGGGCCGAGTTTGGTTACGTCACCCAGCGATCTGCCGTGGATTGGAGCTTTCCGGTGACGGTGCACGACGTGGTCATGATGGGCCGGATCTCCAGGATGGGCTGGCTGCGCTGGCAGCGCCCACGCGATCGGGAAATCGCCCAGCAGTGCCTGGTGCAGGTTGGCATGCAAGATTATGCCGACCGGCAGATCGGAGAGTTGTCGGGCGGCCAGCAACAGCGCGTGTTCATCGCCCGGGCGCTGGCCCAGGAAGCCACCATCCTCCTGATGGACGAACCCTTTACCGGCGTGGACACACCCTCACAGGAGGCCATCCTGGAGATCCTGGAACAGATGCGAGATCAGGGAGTCACTGCACTGGTCTCGACCCATGACCTCAACCTGGCCGTGGAGCGGTTCGACCGGCTGGCACTCCTCAACCGGCAGCTCATCGCCTACGGCCCTCCCTCGCAGGCTGTCACTCCGGGCACACTGGCGGCTGCCTATGGCGGCCAGGCATTGTGGCGTGGCGATGACTATGCCATGGTGCTGGGCGACATCGACTGCTGTGGCGAAGGGGAGCACCACCATTGACCCGATGGGGCGGTATCCCGCCCCCGGTGGTCAGGGACTGCAACCGAAGGATAGACCATGCTGGCTGACATCGCAGAGTTTCTGATCGAACCACTCCGCTACCCCTTTATGGTCCGGGGCTTGCTGGCCTCAGTGATGGTCGGCACGCTGTGCGCCGTGGTAGGCTCCTACGTGGTCCTGCGGGGCATGGCTTTCTTTGGCGACGCCCTGGCCCATGCCATCCTGCCTGGTATCGCCATCGCCTACCTGCTGGAGATCAACCTTTTTTGGGGTGCGCTGGTCATGAGCCTGGTCACCGCTGTGGGCATCGGATACCTTAGCCGACAGGGCCAGGTCAAGGAGGACACTGCCATCGGCGTGATCTTTGCCGCCTGCCTGGCCCTGGGGGTGGCTATCCTGTCTACAATACAGGGCTACAGCGTCGACCTGACCCATATCCTCTTTGGCAACGTCCTTGGTGTGTCAGAGACCGACCTATGGCTGACCGCCGGGTTGGGGATCATCGTGCTGCTGGCTGTGGTGCTGCTCTACAAGGAACTGCTGGTCATCTCGTTCGATCCGATCCTGGCTGCGACGCTCAGGCTGCCGCTCAATGTCCTCAACTACCTGCTCTTGGTGCTCATCGCCCTGACCGTCGTCGTCTCCCTACAGACAGTGGGCGTGGCACTCATGGTCGCCATGCTGGTCACGCCGGCTGCCACGGCCTACCTGCTCACACGCCGCCTATGGCACATGATGATCATCGGAGCCGTGATCGGGACCCTATCCTCAGTCGCCGGTCTTTATCTGTCCTTCTACGTCAATGTGGCTTCGGGTGCGGCGGTGGTTCTGGTGTGCACCGCGTTCTTTTTGCTGGCCTTTCTGTTTGCACCCTCTCGCGGTACCATATGGACCTGGCTGCGACAAAAGCAGGTCAAGATATCTTGATCTCCCGATGGCGCACATCGGCTCAGCCGGAGACCCTCTTCTAACATGAACCCTAGCCTGCTATGGCATTCCACACTCCCCTGAAATCTTGACACGCATCCCAGCAATGGTACAATAGGACGCAACTATGCGCAGCGGTGGTGTGCCCACTGTAGTTGGGAGGTCCGATATATGACTAGCGAGGAAACGGCGGATCCGTCCGCCGTTAAAGTTTCTAGGGCCGCCAAGGCCCGCCCTTCACGCCCCCGAGGGCATGTGACCATATTTGGCACATGGTGCAAAGGCTGCGGCATCTGCATCGAGTTCTGTCCCCAGGGCGTCTTTGAAGCCAACGGCGAGGGCAAGCCCATGGTCGCCTTTCCCGAAAAGTGCACCGCCTGTCACTGGTGCGACACGCACTGCCCCGACATGGCGATCACCGTGCGGCGGCTGGATCCCGAAGAAGTGGACGAACTGGAAACGCTAGAGGAGCTGGCCGAACAGGGGGCATTGCCCGGAGGTGATCTGTGAACGTCCAGTTGATCCAGGGCAACCGGGCCTCGGCGCTGGGGGCGCTGGCGGCCGGCTGCCGGTTCTTTGCCGGCTATCCCATCACGCCCTCCTCCGAAATCGCCGAGATCATGTCCCGCGAACTGCCCAAGGTGGGTGGCAAGTTCATCCAGATGGAGGACGAGATTGCCAGCATTGCTGCGGTGATCGGCGCTTCGGTGGGTGGGCTCAAAGCGATGACAGCCACCAGCGGCCCAGGATTCTCGCTGATGCAGGAGAATATCGGTTATGCGATCGTCACCGAGATCCCGTGCGTTATCATCAACGTGATGCGCGCCGGTCCCAGTACCGGGCTGCCCACCAGTCCTTCCCAGGGTGACGTGATGCAGGCCCGTTGGGGCACCCACGGCGACCACCCCATTATCGCCCTGGTCCCTGCCTCGGTGCGGGAAGCCTTTGACCTGACGGTGACGGCCTTTAACTTTGCCGAAAAGTACCGCACCCCTGTCATCCTCCTGATGGACGAGGTAGTGGGTCACATGCGTGAGAAGGTAGAGCTGCCCGAGGTGGGACCGGAGGAGATCGTAAACCGCGAAATGCCGACCGTCCCACCCGAGTGGTACGAACCATTCGGCAACCCCGCCTCGGACGTTCCGCCCTTGGCGCCCTTTGGCGAAGGCTATCGCTACCACATCACCGGCCTGCTGCACGATCCCCGAGGGTTTCCCACCAACCGATTGGACGAGATCCAGCCGTGGATCGAGCGGATCTTTCGCAAGATCGATCGCAACCTGGACGAGATTGCCATGTGGGAGGAGGATGGCATCGAGGATGCCCGGGTCCTGGTCGTAGCCTATGGAGCCACCGCCCGGTCCGCGCGGCAGGCGCTCAAGATCGCCCGCGCCCGCTACGGCCGCAAGGTGGGCCTGCTTCGACTGAAAACACTGTGGCCTTTCCCCGAAGAACTGGTGGAACGCCTGGCCGACGAGGTCCAGCGAGTAATCGTGGCTGAGATGAATCTGGGCCAGATCGCCCTAGAGGTGGAGCGCATTGTGGGTCGCCGCAAGGTCGTTCGTGTGGGTCGTGCCGACGGGCAGATGGTCTCCCCTGAGCAGATCGTGGATGCCATCCGCGCGCCCCGACCCCAGGCTACACGGCGTGCGGCGCCCGCCCAGCGATAAGCGCCCGTCCTGATCCAAGCGAGGGACTTGACTGAAGGGAATTTGAGTATGAAGCGACACGATCAGGGAACGTACGAATACCTGCGCCACCACAAGAAGTTCCCCCACGTGTGGTGCGCCGGCTGTGGCAGCGGTATTGTCATGGGTAGTATCCTACGCTCCGTTCAGAAACTGGAACTGAACCAGGACGACGTGGCCATCATCTCGGGCATCGGTTGCACCGGCCGGATGCCGGTCTATATGGATTTCAACACCATGCACACCACCCACGGTCGAGCGCTGGCCTTTGCCACCGGCCTCAAGCTGGCCCGGCCTGAGATGGAGATCATCGTCGTTATGGGCGACGGCGACGCGCTGGCCATCGGCGGCAACCACTTTATCCATGCTGCCCGACGCAATATCGACCTGACGGCCATCGTCGTCAACAATAGCATCTATGGCATGACCGGTGGGCAGTCCTCGCCAACCACGCCTCTCCAGGCATTCTCGGCCACCGCACCCTATGGCCACATCGAGCAGCCCTTCCCCATCTGCGACCTGGCCGTCTCGGCTGGTGCCGCATTTGTAGCCCGCAGCACCGTCTACCACGTCACTCAACTGGACAGCTTGATCGAGCAGGCCGTGCGCAAGGATGGCTTTGCCGTCGTCGAGGCGGTCAGTTACTGCCACACCACCTTTGGCCGAGCCAACAAGCTCAAGTCCCCTGTCCAGATGATGCACCTCCTGAAGGACAACAGCATCACGGTCCAGGCCGCGAAAAAGCTGGGGGACGAGCTTCCTGAGGACAAGATCGTGCGGGGCGTGCTCCACGACAAGGAGAAGCCGGAATTCACCGAGCTGTACGACCAGGTCATCGAGCAGGCCCACGGCCCGCTCCCACCCCGCAAACGCAAGGTGCGCCGGGGATGGGTCTAGGAGGCCAGCGTGGATAGACAACGACAGGAAGCGCGACGCGAGCTGGAGGACCGCTACGAAGTCCGCCTGGCAGGCGCGGGCGGACAGGGCATGATCCTGGCCGGCGTGATCCTGGCCGAAGCAGCAGCGGTCCATGACGGTCTCAACGCCGTGCAAACCCAGAGCTACGGGCCTGAGGCACGGGGAGGGGCCAGTCGCTCGGAGGTGATCCTCGCCCGCGGCGAGGTCGATTATCCCAAGGTCATGAGCGCCGACCTCCTGCTATGTATGAGCCAGGAAGCCTGTGACAAGTTCTACACCGGGGTGAAGGAGGATGGCTGCGTCGTTGTGGACTCGAGCAACGTTAGCCGCCTACCGAGCCACCGGGCTATCGCCGTCCCCATCTCTGAACTCGCCGAGGAGGTAACTGGCCGGCGCATTACGGCCAGTATCGTAGCCCTGGGCTTGCTCGCCGGATTGACCAAGATCGTTTCGCCCCAAGCCCTGGAGGCTGCAATCCGCGAGCGCGCGCCCGCTGGCACCGAGGAGATAAACCTGAAGGCCCTGGCCGCGGGCCTCGCCGCTGCGGACCGCTTGCGTGAAGAGGGAGATGATCTCTCCTGCGATTAATGTGACTATCGAGCAGCGTATCATTGCCTGGCTTGCAGCGCAGGATACCGAGGCCTACCTGGTCGGCGGTTGGGTCCGGGACCGGCTACTGGGACGTCCAAACTATGACCTGGACGTGACGGTGGCGGGCGACGGCCTGCGTCTGGCCCGCCGCCTGGCAGACGATTTTGGGGGCAGTTACTACCCCCTCGACGAGGAAAGGGGCACAGGCCGGGCGATCCTGGAAGACAGGGAAGAGCACCGCCTGATCATAGACATCGCCAGCTTTCGCGGTTTGACGCCGCCGGAATCGAGTTCTCTGGGATACAGACCGGCGGAGGCCGGTCCGGCTGAGCTCGCTGCAGACCTGGCCGACCGCGATTTCACCATCAACGCCCTGGCCGTCGACGTCCGCGCCCCCGAGCAGATCATCGACCACCACGATGGTCTGGCCGACCTGGAGGCCCGCCTCATCCGCCCCGTCTCCGATGCCACGATCCGCAACGATCCGGTGCGGGCCCTGCGGGCTGTGCGCCAGGCAGCCCAACTGAGCTTTGCCCTGGCACCCGAAACAACGGCCCTCATCCGCCGCGATGGCGCGGCCGTGGCCCAGGTATCCGGCGAGCGCGTCCGCGACGAGGTGACTCGCCTGCTGGCCCTGCCCTACGCCGCACCTAGCCTGGAACAGCTCGACAACCTCGGCCTGCTCACGGTGGTGCTTCCCGAACTGGAGCCCCTCCGCGACCTGGCCCAACCTCCACCCCACCACCTGCCAGCCCTCGCCCATTCCCTGGAAACCGTCCGCGCCCTGGAGCACTTGCTCGCCATCCTCTTTTCCGAACCCCAATCCCCAAGCCATCAACTTCGCAATCTACCCTTTCTTGATCCCCTCCTCCCCTTCGCCAGCCGGCTACAGGAGCACCTGGAGCAGACCATGAGCGACGGGCGCACCCGCCTGGTGACCCTCAAGCTGGCGGCGTTGCTGCACGATGTGGGGAAACCAGCCGCCGAAACCGTGGACGAGACAGGACGGATCCGCTTTCTTGGCCACCACAAAGCAGGGACCATGCTCGCCGTGGAAGCCCTGATCCGCCTGCGACTCAGTCGCGTCGAAGTTCGCCTGGGGGAGATTATCGTGCGCCACCACATGCGCCCCCTGCAACTCGCCAAGCAAAAGCGCGTCTCCGCCCGGGCCGTCTATCGTTTCTTCCGTGACACAGGCGATGCCGGCGTGGAGGTCCTGTTGCACGCCCTGGCCGACAACAAGGCCACCTATGCCCCGGATGCTCAAGATGAGCAATGGCCACACCTGGTGGACTTGGTGTCGCGGATGTTGGGGGATTACTGGGAGCACCAGACCGAGCGGGTGGCCCCAGTACCGCTCATTGGCGGTTCGGATCTACTGAGGGAGTTCGATCTGCAGCCCGGCCCGCGGATCGGCGAGCTGCTGGAAGCCGTGCGCGAAGCTCAGGTCAGCGGCGAGGTGCATACCCGCGAAGAAGCGATAGCACTGGTCCGGGACAGGCTGTCAGAGTAGAAACAAAAACCCTCCCGCAGGCCGCGAGCCCGCGAGAAGGTAGTAGGCAGGGCGTAGGCGCTATGCCTGTCAGGCCTCCCGGCCCAGTAGCGATGCCGCCAGCTCGCGCAGGTCAGATTGAGCCTCGTTCTCGATGCCCGTTTCATCCAGGCTACGCATCGCCTGGCGGTAGTAATCCTCCGCCATCGTTTCGGCATACTCGCGCGCCCCAACCTGCTCCATGAGCGCCAGCGCCGACCGAATATCGGCCTGGTCTAACGGGCCAGGCTGGGCGTACAGGCCGGCCAGTTTCTCGGCTGCATCCCGCTGCCCGGCATTCAGTGCGTACACCACCGGCAAGGTCTTTTTTCTGTCGCGGATGTCGGTCGCAGCCGACTTGCCCGTCACCTGTTCGTCGCCCCACGCCCCCAGCACGTCGTCCTGGATCTGGAAAGCCATGCCCAGGTTCTCACCAAAGCGGTAGTAGGCGTCCGCCAAGCGCAGATCGTCTGTAGCAACGATGGCCCCCATCTGGGCAGCGGTCGCCAGCAAGGCCGCCGTTTTGTGCCGGATCATCCACAGGTACTGCTCCAGATCCACCTGGGGCCAGTCCTCAAAGGTCATGTCAAAGAACTGGCCCTCGCAGAGCGACATGCAGGCCCGATCCAGGACGAGCATTGCCGCCTGGCAGCGGCTGAGGGGCACGCCCCGTTCGGCGAGACGGTACAGCGCCAGCCGACCTAGCACAAAGAGGCCATCGCCCACATTGATCCCATGGGCAGCCCCCCAAATGTCCCACACCGCCCGCCGGCCCCGCCGGAAATGGCTGCCATCCTGGATGTCGTCGTGGACCAGCGAAAAGTTGTGGACCAGTTCCAGAGCCGCGGCCGC
>Ga0180437_10004642_pt1 | contig 19419 bp, 10 predicted proteins | sample SS_ome_4_FD_132410 | JGI IMG/M metagenome (GOLD analysis project Ga0180437, IMG submission 132410) | Hypersaline lake sediment archaeal communities from the Salton Sea, California, USA - SS_3_D_1 metaG | ecosystem: Environmental > Aquatic > Non-marine Saline and Alkaline > Hypersaline >... | reverse complement strand
TGGGGTGTTGCAGCGTGCCCGCTTCTGCCGGGTCAAAGCGGTTGCCCCCACCGGCAAGGCCATAGGAGGTGTATCCCTCGAGCAGGGCCCAGACGGTCTCCCACGAGCTGCGCTCAAAGTTGATGGTCCACGACAGGGTGAACAGCTCTGGATTCAGCAGGGCGAAGGGCAGGGCCACCACGACGATCGTCAGCACCGTAACGGCGACCAGGATCATCCGTCGTTTCCAGGTTGGCTCCCGCCAGAAGGCGACGGGTACGACGATAATGGGCAGCAGCTTGACCAGGAAGCCCACCCCGGCTACGACGCTGCTGGTCAGAGAGCGCCGTGCGAGCATCAAGTGCAGGGCCAGCAGCAGGAACGTGAGGGCAAAGACGTCGAACCAGCCCAGCATGATCAGCAGCGGCACAAAGAGCAGGCTGTAGATCCAGGCGACGCGGATTGCGGTCGTTTGCTCGTAGAGCCGCCGGGCGATGAGATAGATCAGGGTCAGGTTGGCAGTCTCAGCCAGCAGGAAAAACGTGCCCAGCAGCAGGTTGAACCAGAAACCCGGTGGGCCCCAGTTGGGCAATAGCAGGCTGAGCCGGTACACGCCTACCGGGATCCAAGGGAAGATGGGCTGGTATTCCATCCAGTAGTGGACGGAGGGATAGAATCCCTGCGAGGCGTAGGAGGCAAGCAGCCGGTAGAAGGTGAAATCGGAGACGGTGGTGATATAGCCACCCGGCTTGACCAACAGCACCGCCATCAGGCGAAAGGCGACAAAGGTGACAAGGACGTAGACAAAGGGGTGGGTTGATTTGACCTTTCCAGTTTGAGGTTTCATGGTCACACTGCCATCTAACCCACAGGAATGCGTTCGACATCGACGGGGGTGTAGCCGTCCTCGAGGGCCACATAGGGCGTGAAATAGTGATCAGCTACCAAAGCCACTACTGAACGCGGTTGCACACGGTATACCAGGCCCTCGATCTGCGGGGCTTCGGCCCGCTCACAGAAATCGTCCGGCGCTTCGCGGTAGGTGTCCACGATCCGCCGCCAGCCGTTGGGTGATCCCTCGGGCGGCGGCGGCAGTTCGAACTCGAGCGGTTCCCAGTAGGCGTTGAGAATCACGTGGAATAGGCCCGTCTGGCCTCGGACAGTAAAGGCCAGGCTATGGGAATGGTAGCTCCAGTCGGGCTGGTGAAGTTTCACACCGTGCCACTGCAGATGAGCCCCCTGCAGAACCTGCGCCAGAGTCAACCTATGCTCGCCCTTGAACACGTTGAGGCTCAACCGAAAGCGGATCAGGTTCTGGACAAAGCGGTGGATATCGGCGTGCTGGTCCAGCAGCCTCCAGTCGAGCCAACTGATCTCGTTGTCCTGGCAGTAGGCATTGTTGTTGCCCCGCTGGGTACGCCGCATTTCGTCGCCCATCAGCAACATGGGCACGCCCAGCGCCAGCAGTGTAATGGCCAGAAAATTCCTGACCTGGCAGTTGCGCAACCGCTCGATATCTGGATCGTCGGTGGGACCCTCGACACCAAAGTTCAAGGAATAGTTGTAATCGTGACCGTCGCGGTTTCCCTCACCGTTGGCCTCGTTGTGCTTATGGTTGTAGGATACTACATCGTTCAGTGTAAAACCATCGTGGCAGGTCACAAAATTAATGCTCTGCTCTGGCTCCCGCTCCTCGTGGCCATAGAGGTCGGGGCTGGCCAGAAAGCGTGACGCCATCTTGGGGGCTGTATCCGGGTTCCCCCTCAGAAAACGACGCACATCGTCCCGGAATTGTCCGTTCCATTCCTTCCAGCGGTCGCCCACAAAGGTGCCGACCTGGTAGAGCCCAGCGGCATCCCAGGCCTCAGCGATCAGCTTGGTGCCTGCCAGCACAGGATCCGTCTCGATCTCCCATAGGGTGGGGGGATTGGCCAGGGTGCGCCCCTCCTCGTCCCTGGCCAGGATCGATGCCAGGTCGAAGCGAAAGCCATCCACGTGCATCTCCTCGACCCAGTAGTGCAGGCTATCCAGGATCAGCCGGCGGACCGGGGCACGGTTGGCGTTCAAGGTGTTGCCCGTGCCGCTATAGTTGGCGTAACGGGACCGGCCATCCTTCAGGAAGTAGTAGACCCGGTTCTCCAATCCCTTGAAACAGAAGGTCGGGCCGTTTTCATCCCCCTCGGCAGTGTGGTTGTACACCACGTCCAGGATCACCTCGATGCCTGCCCGGTGCAGCGCCTTGACCATGTCCCGGAATTCATCGAGGACAGCCAAGGGGTCGGGCCGGGAGCTATAAGCGCAGTGAGGGGCAAAAAAGGACACGGGGTTGTAGCCCCAGTAGTTGGTCAGCCCCTCTGGCGCCTGTTGTTCGTCGAATTGAAAGACCGGCAGCAACTCCACTGCTGTGATGCCCAGTTCCTTCAGGTAGGGGATCTTTTCGACCAGTCCGGCGTAGGTGCCTCGTATCTCGGGAGCGATCCCTGAACTGGGATGCCGGGTGAAGCCGCCCACGTGCATCTCATAGATCACGGTGCGGGCAAAAGGGCGCTTTAGCGGTGTGTCGTCCCCCCAATCGTAGGTGGTGGTATCCACCACCACACTCTTCATGGCGGTGGCAGTGTTGTCGCCAGGCAGGGCCGCCGCATCCCGGCTATAGTGGGGCGGTGTGGCCACAGCCCGGCCATACGGGTCAAGGAGCACCTTTTCAGGGTCGAAGCGATGGCCCTCGGAGGGCTGGAATGGGCCATAGACCCGGTAGCCATACAACTGCCCCGGCTGGAGCCCGGGCACAAAGACGTGCCAATAGTGAAACGTCCGATTTTCCTTCGGATGCAGGGAAAGCGTCCGGCTGGGCTTGGGATCGTCGACGCGGTCGAATAGCAACAGCTCCAATGCCGTGCTGTTCTTGGAGTACACGGAAAAGTTCACGCCACCGGGACGGACAGTGGCGCCCAGTGGAAAGCTTTTGCCGGGGGAGACACTGGCTTGTGATGCGGTCACGCTACTCCCTCTTCCTGGTGACATCGGTCACAAATTTGCCGGTGACTTGATCGTATCACGGACTCCTCTAGATCTGCCAGGGCTTCCGTCAGCCGTTCGATGGATGCCTCCTCCACCACCGTGACCAGTTTGGAAGTGCCAGGCCGAAGCCGTTCCTCCATCCCTTGCGGAAAGGATGGCATGATTATACCACGCTTGGCACCAACCGAAAACATCAGGCGGAGTGCGGCCCGGGTTGGGCCATGATGGCGGCGATGGATCGCAGGTTCAGCCACCACTGCTCCTTGGGTCGCCGGGCGTCGGGCTCGATCAGCCGGGGCAAGTCCTCCAGGGGGGTGAACTTGACCTGGCCACCCTGCAGGCCGATGGCAGCCGCAGCAGGCGGCCTGTTGCCAGCCTCCATGATGAGATAGTCGATGCACTTGGCCACCAGGCGAGTGGCCTGGATCCGGTCAAAGGGAGTGGGGTTGCCACCCTGCTGCATGTGGCCCAGGATGGCCTGGCGCACGTCGAACAGCTCGCCGCCCTCCTTTTCAAACAGGGCGCACATGAAATCGGTGGTGTATAGCGGGTCGGTGTGTTCGTTGCGGATCATCAGCCCCAGGCGCTTGCCATGCTCGAATCCCTCCACGAGGTTGGCGACGTCGACCTGGAGCTCGGCCAACGAGATGCCTTCCTCGGGCAGGTAGACCCGCTCAGCGCCGGTGGCCAGGCCGCCCATCAGCGCCAGGTAGCCGCAGTCGCCACCCATGACCTGCACCACAAAGCAGCGGCGGGAGGCCACGGCCGACTGTTTGATCTGGTCCACGGCGCTGATGATGCAATTCAGGGCAGAGTCGGCCCCGATGCTCAACTGGGAGCCAGGCAGGTTGTTGTCGATGGAGGCGGGCAGGCAGACGATGGGGATGTTGAATGCCGGAAAGTCGCGACGCCTGCTGTAGAGCTGATAGGCGGCCTGGTATCCTGCCCAGCCACCGATCATCAGCAGGCCATCGATCTTGTGTTCCTCGATCTGGCGGGCGATCATATAAAAGTCGGCGCCTTCGGGGATCTTGCGGTTGGTGCCCAGCTCGGCTCCCCCCCGTGACACCCAGCCGCTGACGCTCATCCAGTCCATCTCCTGGATCTCGCCATCGATGAGCCCTTCAAACCCATTCTGAATGGCCAGCATGGTGTGACCCCGGTCCATACCCAACCTGGCGGCCGCGCGCACAGCCGTGTTCATGCCGGGGGCTGGTCCGCCAGAGTGCAGCACGGCCAGGCGCAGTTGCTCTTGGTCAGGCTCTGGGGGGTGGGGCTGGGCGCGTAGCAGGGTACGCAAGATGCGGAACGAGTCGGAAAAGCTGCCGCCACGCATAGCCATGGCCTTTTCATAGTCATGAGCGGCGATTACCTCGGCCACTTGTTGGGTCTTGGCCACGCACTCCATCAAAGGTGAGTGGATGACGTCGTGCTGCCGGATGCCGATCAACTGGGGTTCGCTGCCGGGATCTTCGGACAAAAGCTCGTCCACCGCAGCGTAGCCCAATAGGGTGCTCATATAGCGGTCAAAGACGCTGGGCGAGCCGCCTCGTTGCACGTGGCCCAGGATGGTGATCCGGACGTCCACGCCCAACCGTTCCTCCAGGGCTTCCTTCACCTGTTGGCTGGTGATGGGATTGCCGTACCGGTCCTGGGCACCTTCAGCGATGATGACGGCGCTGTGGCGGCGACCGCTTTCGCGGCCCGCGTTCAGAGCGCGGCACATCTCGTCCTCCCAGTCGTCCACGTGAGGTGGGTTCTCGGGGATCATGACCCAGTTGGCGCCGGTGGCCAGGGCGCTCATCAGGGCCAGGTAGCCGCAGTGGCGGCCCATCACCTCGATGACAAAGGTGCGCTGGTGGCTGGCCGCGGTGCTGCCGATGGCATCCACTGCTTCGGTGATGCGGTGCAGGGCGGTGTCGGCGCCGATGGTCATGTCGGTGCCGAACATGTCGTTGTCGATGGATCCCACCAACCCCACCAGCATCAACTGGGGATGGGCATCGGCCTGGGTCTGGTCAATCTCACCCGCTTCCACCAATTCAGCCAGTAGCTCGGGCCATTCCTGGCGAAAGATGTTGGCCCCGGTCAGGCTGCCGTCCCCGCCGATGACTACCAGGCTATCGATGTCGCACGCCACCAGGTTTCTGGCGGCCTGCCGCCGTCCTTCGCGAGTGCGGAACTCGGCGCAGCGGGCCGAGCCGATGACCGTCCCACCCTGCTGCAGGATGCCCCCAACGGCGTCCCACGTCATCTTGCGGATGTTTTCGCCCCCGGCTACCATACCCTGGTAACCCTCGTAGATGGCGTACACATCCACAGTGCGGTTGAGGGCCGTGCGGACCACAGCGCGTACGGCAGCATTCATGCCTGGCGCATCACCGCCACTGGTCAAGACCCCCAGGCTTTTTGTGTGAGCGGTTGTCTCTGTCATGTTTCCACCCTGCCAGTCGGTAGATCGGTAGTTCGGTAAACTGCCTACTATTTCGCGTATTCTGGTTCTGTTGCGAAACCGCTTCCGCCCCCAGAAAGGGAGCTTGAGCCAGATTCACACCGAAAACTATTCTAGCACAAAGAGGGTGCCAACGCAACAATGGTTCACCGAGGTCACCATGCCATGCGAGCACCAACGTGGACGAGAAGCATCAGGCGGAATGGGATTCCTTTCGATCCTGGATGAGAGAATTGCGTGGAGGAAAATGAGCTCAGGACCGGCGTCAGATCCGCCGGCCCTGAGTTCCAGGTCCTAGTGAAAGGACTATTGCGTCCTTTGGCGTAGCGGCAGGTGTGCCCAGGAGGGAGTGCCCATCATCAGCCATGCAGCCCCTGCCAACGAAAGAGCGAGGACCAGCCAGCGCATTGCCTGCAGGCGGTTTAGCACTGGAGCCCAGGTGGCAGGCCACCGGCTGGCCGGTGTCGCTTGCTCGCCCAGGCGGGCCAGTGCACGCCCGGCTTCTGCCCGGACCTCCGTCACAACGTCGTTCGAGCGAGCCCGATCCAGGGCCGCCTGTGCAGCAGGATCGCCAATCTCGCCCAGCGCCCAGGCTGCCTGCTGCCGCACTTTGGGGTCGTCGTCCTCCAGGGCGCCGGCTAGCGCCCGGGTGGCCGACGGGGAGCCGATCCAGCCGAGCGCCTGGGTTGCGTTGCGGCGGTCGTACACGTCGTCGCTGGACAGCATCTCAACCAGGGGGTCGACCGCCGGTTCCCCCATCGTCTCGAGGGCTTCCAGGGCCGCGTGCCATTGGGGCGACGGGATTGGGTCTGCCACGGCGCTGATCAATCCCTCGACGGCTGCTGGGCTGCCAATGCGACCCAGCGCCTCGCCCGCCACGCTGACCTCCAGCCCCTCGCCCTGGAACAGCATCACCCGCAGTGGCTCCACCGCTGCATCTGCGCCAATCGTACCCAGCGCCCGCGCCGCGCCCAGCCGGACCTCTTGCCGCGGGTGTTCCAGAGCTACCAACAGGCCACCCACAGTGGCCGGATCATTGACCTGACCCAGGGCATCGGCGGCGGCCAGGATCACGGCGGGGTCGGGGTCGTCGAGGGCGGCCAGCAACGCCTCCCCGGCCTCGGGTGCCTGCGCCACGCCCAGCGTTCGAGCTGCACCAGCCCGTGTCTGGGCATCAGGGCTGTCCAACGCTGCCATAGCACTGCCCACGTCGGGCGCGTAGCCCTGCAGGCCACCGGATGTCACCGCCAGGGCGTGCAGGGGTCTGCCCGGCACCAAAACCAGGGCGGACGCGTGCTGGGCTTCAGGGAAGGCTGACCCGGCCAGCGGCTGCCAAGTGGTTCCGCCGTCCAACGAGGCGTAGGTACCTGCCGCGCTGGCGTGGACCTGGCTGCTGCCCAGCAGGTGATCTACTGCTGCGTAGAGCACGCCCTGCTCCTGGGGGTCGGCCTGCAAGGCCGTGATGGCCACCATCTGCCCGGCTGCCAGCCCCAGTCCTTCTCGTGCTGGTTGCCAGGTCTGCCCGGCGTCGACAGTGCGATAGACGCCGTCGGTTGCTGTGCCCACGAATACGGTTTGCCGGTCGATGGCTGCCAAGACTGTGATCCAACCCGGGCTTACCTGTGGTCCGGCCCACTGAACGCCACCGTCGTCGCTGGAGAAAAGAGCGTTGGGCGTCGCGGCAAAAAGGCGTCCTTCGCCTGCTGCAGGAGTCTCTACCCAGGCCAGGGCCACCACCGGAGCCGAGTCCAGATCCGCCTGTTTCGCCGCTAGGGGCGTCAAGCCGCCATCGCCCTCTAAACGGTGGACACCCTGCCCGTCGGTGCCCAGGTACAGGCTGCCCTCGCCATCCCAAGTGAGGCTCAGGATCGGCAGGTCCACCGATGCCAACGTCCAGCTATCGCCTCGATCGGGGGAGGTCAATAGCGAGCCATCGCTCGTGGCCACGGCCAGCCGATCGCCAGCATCGCCAGCCCACACGGTGGGGACCCTCTGTCCCGGCAGGTCCAACGGTTGCCAGGTCGCGCCCTCGTCGGTGCTGCGGAACAGGAGAACGCCATCCGCTCCGGCCGGTTGCCAGGCAGCGTACACGACCGGCGGCTGCGCTTCTAGCGCTGAGGGAGGCGGCGGAGCCAGGCTGGCCACCTGCCCCCAGGCCCACGTCACGGTCAGCCCCACAGCCACCAATAGCACGCTCATCCCCCAGCGCATGATCCTTGTCGATCCAGTTTTTCGCATCGTTCGCCTCCCGGTTGGACACTCGGAGATCGACGCAATGTTTCGCCGACCTCTTGTATTGGACGTCCAAGTCGGGATTTTCGTTCCAGCCTTTACCTGACGCCCGGCCGTCAGTTCGCTGACGGGCAGGCATTTCATCGAGGGAGCTGGTGCAACTCCAGGAATTCTATCACTCTCTGAGGCTGGGCCAGTGGCTAGGGCTTTCGGTGTCGACCCAGGCGACGCCACCAGGGGAGCCGGATCTCCACTGCCGGGAGGCTCTGTATGGGATGCGTGGCCAGGTAGGCCCGCGTGAGGGTGTAACCCTGCTCAAAGAGGCCGGTGGCCTGGTCAAAATCCCAGACGGCCACCGGCGATACGTGTCGCAGCTCGACGTGGTAAACCGGAACCCCCTGGGCATCGGCCAGTTGCTTCTCCAGGTAAACCTGGCGCTGTTCGATGGTGCTCATCAGTTGGAAGAGAAACGGTCCCAGGCCACCCACCCCCGGGCCCACAGGGCGGGGATCGGCTATATCCAAAGCCACGATCTCGGTCGCGCCCTGGCTAAGCGCTGGCTCAATCGGCAGGCTACTGACCATCCCGCCATCTATCAGCAGGTGACCATCCTGTGCCAGTGGCCGGACCCAGGGCGGGATCGCGCCTGAGGCCAAGACGGCATTGAGCACCCGCTGGTCGGGCTCGGTGCCATACAGGACTGCGCACCTGGCCTGCAGGTCGGAAGCTACCAGGATCAAGCGTGGTCCCTGCAGTTGACCGAATCGCAGTTCGGGGTCCAGGCCATGCCCCGCATAGAAATCGCGGATACGGTGCGCTACCTCTGCTCCCTGCCGGTTGAAGAGCGCCCGGACAGTCAGCCACAGGTAGTTGTCCGGCAACAGGTTGGCCTGTGCCGCATCGTGCCAGACCGCTTCCAGTTCCGTCAAGGCTTCCTCGTGAAAGCCCCGTATGGCCAGGAAGGCGGCATTGGCTGCGCCGATAGAAGTGCCCACCAGCATCTCGGGTTGCACGTTGGCTTCCAAGAGGGCGCGCAGCGCTCCGACCTGGAGCGCGCCCCGTGCGCCTCCCCCACCCAGCACAAAGGCTCTCATCACTCAGCCTCCTTGTAGCGAGAGTAGTCAAGCATCGGATAGATGGCTTCTCCTGCAGTCTATTTCGAGTTCGGATTGCGGCGTAGATCGGTGATCGCCAGCGCCCGATTCCAAAACCCAGGCACTGTTCTAAAGAGGGCTTCTACGGTTCGAGCGACTGCAATTGGACAGAGTCGGCGCCGGTCTTCGCAGAATCGGTTGCACCCCCCAGGATCGCAAGCCGCTCGCCGGTAACGGGATCGTACAGCCCGACGATCAGCCGGTAGGCAGTATCCTGGGTGGCGTCAGGCGGCAGCTCCATGATGAGCGGATCGGTGAGGATCTCTCCGGGCAGCCACCAGGTGGTCGGATATCCCCCGTCCCGGGGCACCGAGTCCACCTGTGCGCGCACTTGCCCCGCTGGATCGAGGACTTGGGCAAAGACCGTGTAGCTTGTGTCCATACGTGTCTGGGCCTGCCAATACAGCGCGAGATGCAATTCATGATCCGCAATGCGCTTCAGATCGTAGCCTATGAGGCGGACTGGACCAAAATCGACGTCGAGGGGATGCTGGGGCACAGGGACAGCGAAAGTCCGGTACTCTTCCACTGGCTCTCCGCCCTGCACCTGGAGCAATCGCGCCCAAGTATCGTCCTCAAAGAGGCGCACGACCGGTTCATTGCCCTCCCCGGAGGCCTCAACCCGGATGGGCAGGCGTTGCTCCACGTTCTCCCAGTCATACCCCTGCACCACACCCAGGCCGACGCTGAAATCGGTGCCCACGTCCCATGACAGCGTGCTGGTCTGCACGATCTCACCCACCTGCCAACGCTCAGGTGGGTACCAGACTGTGGCGATCATCGGCCGCAGGCTCGTGTCTTCCAGGATCTCCCCCGTGGTGTCATCGAAATAGAAGGGATAGAGGCGTAGATCGGGATGCAGGGGCTGCAAGGCGCGCCAGTAGAAGGTCAGTCTGTGGGACCCCGTCCGCGGGTCGCGGTGCAGGTCAAAGCCCAGGGACTCGAGGGCTGGCGCTGCCTCGCCAGACGGGGCATCGTCCAGCAAGAACTGGAGTCGCAGAGCGTATTGGGGTTGCGGCTCGGCGGCGCGGGCAAAATCGTAAAAGGCGCCGGGAAGGGCCGTGTCGGGAGCCCCGCGCCGCAGGAGCAGCCAGCCGTCGGCAGCCTCTTCCACGCCGTAGGCGGGTTCCTCAGGCGCTGTACCGGCCAGTAGATTTTCGACGCCCGCTTTCAGATCGTTGGGGTGCAGGGGCCAGCCGTTGGTCACATCGAGCCAGACATACTCCGCACTGTGCAGGGGCGCAAGCTGGCCGTTCTCCACCCGGTCGATCATGTACAGTTGTTCGCGCTGGCTGGCGTGGGGATTGGGGTGCGGCAGGGCCGCCAGCGACGCCGCCGTGGGAATGTCGCGCGCCATCTCCTGGCCCAGACGGTGATGGTTGGCGACCGCTGGCCAGAGCCCTCGATAGTCGACAGCCAGCGGCGTATAGCCGTGGTCGCGGTGGTAATACAGGGAGGAGGACAACACGACGGCGGCCAGCAGGTAGGGGAGGGCGCGAATGCGCGACAGACGGTGGCTCAGCCAGGCGACGCCATACGCCGCCGAAATCACCACCACCGGCGCCAGCGTTGCTCCATAGTGAAATCCCTCCAGTTGGTGCATAAAGCCGTCGGTGCTCAGCAGGTTGACCATCAAGGGCGGCAATCCCAACATGAGCACCTGGGGGGCAAGCAGCGACAGGTAGGCGACTGGCGCCAAAAGGTCCCGCAAGTAGCTCAGCGCACCGGCGTCCCGCAACTGCGCTAGCACCACGCCTGGCCGGGTGAGGATCGTCGCCGCCATCTCCAGCGGGCTATCGCCCAGATAGGCATAGCGGTTGGCCAGCGGCGAGACCCCCCGCGTGTCAAAGTAGGGCATGATCACGCCCACCGCCAGCAAGAACCAGGCAGCAGCCACGGCGATCGTCGTCAGTCCAACCTTCCACTGGCGCCGCACGACCAGGGCGTACAATCCGAGCATGGCTATCATCAGCGGCATGTCCTCTTTGCAGCTCATCGTCAGCACCGCAAGGAGGGCATACCACCCCCACTGCTCCTTCTCCAGGAAATAAAAGGCGAATAGGAAAAAGGTCGGCGCCAGCGCTACGGCGTGAAAATCGAACACGTTGGCTGATTGTAGTGCGGGAAACAGGAGGTACACCAGCGCAAATATCACCCCCATCACTTCCGCTGACAGCTTGCCAAATCCACCGGTCCCCGGTTCCCGACTTGTCAATCTATCACCGTACCAGTTCACCACCAAGTAGACCGCCCAGGCCCCCAGCCCAATCACCAAAGTCTGTAAAAGCAACAATGCCCGTGGGTCACCCCACACGAAGTAGATCAGCGAGATGGGGAGCAGGATCGGCTCGACGTGGGTGCCCAAGCGGTTGGTCAGCCCTTCAATGTTGGTCATGTGGAATGGGCGGCCGTGGCGTGTGTTCCAAACCGCCTGATCCACGTTGCCCAGGTCGAAAGCGGTGGTCTGGAATGCGTCGTGCTGCCGAACCGTCATGACACCGAAATAGAGGAGGTACAGCCCGATAGAGGCCCATACTGCCACGGCAGCCCAGGAGACCCTAGATACCCTCGGAGGGGGGTTGCTCTTGGATGTGCGGGCATGGCTGGGAGGTCTGGCTTCCGCTGGCTCCGCGTCAAACCCCGGCGTTCTGTTCATACTCATGGCGTTCCCGATTCCACCGAAAGCGGTCCCAGCCGGAAGACATCCCCCTGCGACTCGCCGTGGGCGTCGGTGATCTCCAAGCGCTGGCCAGTTGGCTGGTGGTAGAGCCCGAGGGCGATGGTATAGTCGCCGGGAGTCGCCCCATCCGGCAAGGCCAGTGTGCGGGCATCGGCGACGGTGTCACCGGGCAGCCAGGTCGTGGTCGGGAAGAAGGGGTCGCCGGGTGGACCGTCGTCTTGGGTGACGATGGCGCCGTCGGGACCCAAGAGGTGGGCAAAGACAGTATAGTCCGAGGGTACCGGCTGCAGGGCCTGCCAGTACAGCCGGAGGTTGAACGCGGTAGGCTGCTCGCTACGCGCCAGCTCGTACCCCAGGAGGCGGATCTGCTGGGCAAAGTCGAGGTAAAGCGGGGTCATGGCCGGCGACACGCCGTCGCCGGCCCCGTCCCCGACCGTAATCATGGCCAATGGTAGCCGGTCACCGCTGCCATCCTCAGGCGGAGGCTCCAGCGGTAGCAGCGCCTTGGGCTGGCCTGTGGGATAGAGACCCAGGTCCAACCGGTAGCGACCCGGTGGCAGGTCGGGTGGCAGGGCCAGGTTGTGCCGGTCGGCAAAAGTCAATCCTTCCGGCCAGAAATCGGGCTGGTAGCGGCCGTCCAGCACCGGCGCATCCACGCCGGCCACCCCCACGGCCTGCGGTTCGAGATCGTCACCGGGGGCCAGCAGGTGCAGAAACGCCGTGTAGCCCACGCCCGCCTCCTCCAGCGCCTGCCAGTACAGGGTCACCTCCAGCTCTTGGCCGGGCTCAAACTGGGCTGGCGACAGGCCAAAGCCTGTCAAGGCCAGCGCTCGATCAAAGTTGGCCTGCCGCTCGCGCTCGAACTCGGGCGGCGGTCGCTGTGCGTACCCCTCGCCCCGATAGATGACTACCCCCCGTTCCTCATACACCGGCTCCATGTTTTCCAGCACGGCCCGCACAAAATCGCCGTCATAGCGGGTCTGAAAGCGCCAGCTATCGGTCACGAACCACACCGTGGGTGCGGTGGACAGTAGGTCCACGAAGGCTGCCGTGTCGGTGAGCACTGGTGTGGCGCTCCACAGGTCTACCAGGGTACTGTCACCGGGACGCGCCACGACAAACTCCTCGTAGCCGCGCTGAACGGCGAAATAGTCACACTCCTCCAGGTAAACGGCGCAGGCGCTGGGCGAGACTGTCACCACCTGGGCCTCGTCTTTCGCACCCTGCTCCAACCACTCACGCAGGGTGCGGAAAGCCTGGTCGTAGCCCATCTCTGGCTGGTAGGCTAGGCGGGTGCCCGTCAGCCCCACGTAGAGGGCTACCACGATAGCCAGCACTGCCGGCTGCCAGGGCCGCGTGCGCCGCAAGAGAGGGGCTAAATCCAGCAGGCGGACCAGCACCTCGCCGGCCACAAAGTACAGAAGCGGCAGCAGCAGGAAGAGGTACCGCTCATTCCGCCACGTGGCCCCGGCCAGCACCAACAGTGGCCCCAGCAGCGCCAAGAGGACTGTGTAGAGGTAGGTCAGCGGTGTACGCCCGTCAAAGCGGGGGCGAAGGGCGAAATAGAGGCCGCCGATGGCCAGCAATGTGAAAGGCAGGCGGTAGGACGAGATAAACACCGGGGCAAAGACCTGTGGGCCGCTCAGCACGTCGGTTGTCAGATCCAGGTAGGGCCTGCTTTCCTGCAGTGTTTCCAGGTGACCTGGCTGGCCGAACTTGGACATGAGGAAGAACGCACTGGCGCCGGCTGCGGCGAGCAGGAAGGGCAGGACGACATCGCGCCGGAGCAACTGTCGCAGGCTGTGCTGGATCGGCCGCTGCCAGGGCCAGGCCACCAGCGTGGCCACAGCCAGGGCTGGCAGCAACAGCACCGCCTCCGCGTGGACAAAGATGGCCATTATCGCCAGTCCCATAGCCAGGTAGCGATCCCGCGCACCAGCCCGGGTCCCGGTGCGGCCTTCGGTTAGCCCTCGATAGTAGACATAAACAATTAGGATGGTGAGGAGCTGGAGCAGGCCATACATCCTGGCCCGTCCCCCCCACAGCACCGCGTCAGGGTCGACCGCCAGGGCCGCAGCCGCGATCAGGCCCACCCGGTCGTCGAACATCCGCCGTCCCACCCAGAAAGCAGCGGGAAGCGCCGCCAGGCTGACGATCACGCCAGGGATGCGGGCCAGCGTCTCGCTAAAATCGCCCAGCACAAAGGGCACTACCAGGTAGGTGAAGACAAAGCCGTGGGGATAGATGTTGCCCGAGGGAAAGCTGGGCACACCTCGTACCAGTACGTGGCGCGCTGCCCAGATTGTGTTGAATTCGTCGACAGAGAGGCTGATCTCCTGGACGTAGCGCCAGCGTAAGGCCAGCGCCACGCCCATCAGGATCAATACGATGATCCAAGAGAGCCAGCGCCAGCCACTTTCGCTTGGATGGCTATCGGCTTCATTCATGATTCATCAGGCCAGGTATGCACCCGGGCGGGGGAGTCCCCCATCCGGCTATGTCCCGCATTATACTTCAAAAGCGGGGGCTCGGCAAGCGGGCATCCGTTGCCAGGTAGAGATGCTGCCAAGCCGACAGATACCAGGCTCTGGCCTGCTTGCTGGGGAATCATTCGTGTACCGGGTGGTAAGAACTTGCCTGCGGTCTCCAGGTTCACAGGATCCTAGAGTTCAGATGGCGGGTCACGGTTTGGTATAGGGCCCCTGTCGTGGTATAATCGCCGGGACATCACCAACGGAGGTGAAGGCGATGAAACGATTGCTCTCGGGAAACGAAGCGGTGGCCCGTGGGGCGTGGGAGGCGGGCGTGACGGTTGCCTCGGCCTATCCCGGCACCCCCAGCACCGAGATCCTGGAGAATTTCGCCCGGTATCCCAACGTCTATGCTGAATGGGCCCCCAACGAGAAGGTGGCCGTGGATGTGGCCGTTGGGGCGGCGTATGCTGGCCGGCGGGCGATGGCCGCCATGAAACACGTGGGGGTTAACGTGGCCGCCGATTCTGTGTTCTACGCGTCGATGACTGGCCTGGAAGCAGGTCTGGTCATCGTGACCGCCGATGATCCTTCCATGCACTCTTCGCAGAACGAGCAGGATAACCGCCGCTACGCCAAGTTCGCCCGCATCCCCTGCGTCGAGCCCTCCGATAGCCAGGAGGCCAAGGATCTCGTCAGCGCGGCGCTGGACCTCAGCGAACGGTTCGACACCCCGGTCTTTTTGCGGCTCACCACGCGCATCTGTCATTCCAGCACGCCGGTGGAACTGGGCGATCAAAAGCGAATCGATCCTACCCTGGAGAAATTCCCCCGCAACCCGGCCAAGTACGTTATGGTGCCCGGAAACGCCCGCAAGAAACACCCTGTCATTGAGGGGCGGATCCGGCTGCTGGCTGACTTTGCCGAAACCTTTTCCTTCAACCGGGTCGAATGGCGCAGCACCGAGTTGGGTATCGTCACCTGTGGTGTGGCTTACCAGTACGCGCGGGAGGTCTTTCCTGACGCCTCGATCCTGCGCTTGGGTATGACCTACCCCCTGCCTCCCGGGTTGGTCCGCGACTTTGCCGCCAAGGTGAACCGCCTCCTCATCATCGAGGAGCTGGACCCCTGCATCGAAGAAGAGATCAAGCTGATGGGTATCGAGTGCGAGGGCAAGAGCATCTTTCCCATGTGCGGCGAGTTTGACCCCCGCGTGGTGCGGGAGAGCGCCATCGAAGCTGGCCTGCTGCCCGAGTCGTCCCACGTACCGATCACCCTGGATCTGGTCCAGGGGCTGGAGGTCCCGGAGGTGCCACCCCGCCCGCCGGTCCTCTGTCCCGGTTGTCCCCACCGCAGCGTGTTCCACGTGCTGAACAAGCGCAAAGTGCCGGTGGCCGGTGACATCGGCTGCTATACGCTGGGCCTTCTGCCGCCCTTGTCGGCCATCCACACCTGCGGCTGCATGGGGGCGGGCATCGGCGTGGCCCACGGCGCGGCCCAGGCGGGTATCGGCGAGCGGATGGTGGCGGTTATCGGCGACTCGACTTTTTTCCACACTGGCTTGCCCGCCCTGGCCAACGTGGCCTACAACAAAAGCAACGTGATCACCATCATCCTCGACAACCGCATCACCGGCATGACAGGGCACCAGCAGAATCCCGGCACCGGCTACACCCTACAACTGGAAGAAGTGCCCCCGCTGGAGCTGGAACCCCTGGTCAAGGCCCTGGGCATCGAGCGAGTCAAAACCGTGCCCGCGTTCGACGTCAAGGCCATCGACGATACGATGAAAGAGTTTCTCAAGGCTGATGGTCCCAGTGTGCTTATCGCCCGTGATGAGTGCGCGCTGCTGCCCAGTGCCCGGAAGCGGTGGCTGCCCCTGGAGGTTATCGCCGAAAAGTGCAACGGCTGCACCATGTGCTTCCGCATTGGCTGCCCGGCCATCCTAAAGAGCGATGAGTTGGACGAAAAGACGCAGCGGCCCAAGGCCCTGATCGACCCATTGCTGTGCACCGGCTGCGAGATCTGTGCCCAGGTGTGCCCACGGGACGCGATTCTGTTTCGGGATCAGGTGGAGATTGGGGGTAAGTGAGGTGGCAGATTGGTGGGGCAGAAACCGACCACCGCGCTATCGATAGACCACTCATGAGGGATGATGACATGACCAAGCGCTATAACTTTTTGCTGGCAGGTGTCGGCGGACAGGGAACCATCCTGGCGAGCAACGTCTTGGCCGAGGTGGCCCTGGCGGCGGACTTTGACGTCAAGAAATCAGAGGTACATGGCATGGCCCAGCGAGGCGGCAGTGTGAACACCCACGTCCGCTGGGATGCCGAGCAAGTCTACTCGCCGCTCATTGGCCTGGGTGAAGCGGACATCCTGCTGGTCTTTGAAGAGGCCGAGGCCCTTCGTTACGCCAATTACCTCAAGCCAGGTGGCGTGGCAGTGGTCAACCAGTACACCATCGAGCCGATCACCGTAACCTCGGGCGGAGCCCACTATCCCACGGAAGAGGAGATAAAGTCGGTCTATTGCGAGATCACCGAGAACTGCCATTTTGTGCCGGGCACGGCCATCGCACAGGAGCTAGGCAACGCCAGGGCGGCCAACGTGGTACTGCTGGGTGCCCTGTCCGCTTTCCTCGACGTGCCGCAGGAGACCTGGCTACAGGTCATCGAGGCGCGGGTACCACCCAAGTACGTGGCGTTGAACCGGCAGGCGTTTTTGGAGGGGCGAGCGGTGGTAGGGGAGAGGGTCTCGTAGAATCGAACAAGCGCGCGCCGCACAAAGCCGCCGGGCAACCGGTGGGACAAAGGGTACGCGCAGTGGTTGGCGGCGATTCAGCCGGTGAAAAGTTTCCAGTTGCAGGTTGCAGGATCTCAACGCCAGGAGCCTTTTGCTGCGTGAGACGCGAAACCTGCAGCTCAGAATTGCAGGAGGGACCATAGCATGTGCGGCATCGTCGGTTACGTGGGGTCCCGTGAGGCGACCCCCATTGTCTTCGAAGGACTCAAACGCCTCGAGTACCGGGGCTACGATTCGGCGGGCATCGCCGTGATCCAGGACGGCGAGATTGCCATCCGGCGCGACGTTGGCAAGCTGGTCAACCTCGGCAGACTGCTGGAGGAGCAGCCAATGACCGGCCAGATCGGCATTGGCCACACTCGCTGGGCAACCCATGGCCGGCCCTCACAGCTCAACGCCCACCCTCACCTGGATTGCACAGGCGATGTCGTCGTCATCCAAAACGGCATTGTCGAGAATTACCGTGAATTGCGCCGGGAGCTCAGGGGCGAGGGCCATCACTTCTCCTCCGAGACCGATACGGAAGTCATCGTGCACCTGCTGGAACGCTATCTCCAGCAGGGTGCGTCCCTGGAGTCGGCTTTTGTCTCGGTACTTCGAATCATCAAAGGCGCCCACGCCATCGTCGCCATGACCAGTCGCGAGCCTGACAAATTGGTGGCCGCCCGTCTGGGCAATGCGGGTGGCGTGACGGTGGGCCTTGGTCAGGGAGAGATGTTTATCGCTTCCGACATCCCCGCCATCCTCCAGCATACCCAGCAGGTGATCCACCTGCACGACGGCGAGGTCGCCATCGTCACAGCCGGGGATGTCTCAGTTATCGATCTGGCCGGTTTCCCGGTGCAGAAGAGGGTGCATCATATCCCCTGGGACCCCGTGTCAGCCGTCAAGGGCGAGTACACTCATTTCATGGAGAAGGAGATCCACGAACAAGCCCAGGCCATTACTTTCACCATCGCTGACCGGGTGGATTTTGAGACGGGCCAGGTACGTCTACCTCAGCTCAACCTGACCCCCGAGCGGGCGCGCAAGATTGCCAAGATCGGCGTTGTGGCCTGCGGCACGTCGGTGTACGCCGGCCGGGTGGGCAAGTTCATGATCGAGAACCTGGCCCGCATCCCGGTCGGGGTGGATTATGCATCGGAATTCCGCTACCGGGATCCGCTCATCGACGAAAGCTCGGTTGTGCTGGCCATCACGCAAAGTGGCGAGACGGTAGACACCCTGGCGGCCATGGAAGAGGCGCGAAACAAAGGGGCTACCCTGTGGGCCATCGTAAACGTCATTGGCAGCCAGGCCGACCGTGTGTCCGATGGCGTGATCCACATGAAGGCCGGGCCGGAGATTGGAGTGGCCAGTACCAAGGCGTTCACCGCTTCGCTCGTGGATCTCTACCTGCTGAGCCTGTACCTGGGCCAGGCAAGGGGCACCCTCACTCCAGATCGTTCGCGCCAACTGCTGGATGCCCTGTTGACCCTGCCAGCCTTGGCCGGTGAGGTGCTGGCCAGCGACGAGCAGTACGAGGAATTGGCCAACCTGTTCTTCAAGCAGCAGGACTTTTTATACCTGGGGCGGGGCATCAACTATCCGGTTGCCCTGGAGGGTGCTCTGAAGCTCAAAGAGATCAGTTACATCCACGCCGAAGGTTATCCCGCTGGCGAGATGAAACACGGGCCCATCGCCCTCATCGACGACAATATGCCGGTGGTAGCCATCGCCGTGAGAGACGGTCTCTACGACAAAATGATCAGCCAGATCGAGCAGGTCAAGGCCCGCGGCGGGACCATCATTGCCGTGGCCACCGAGGGCGACGCATCTATCTCTACCAAGGCCGACCATGTCATCTATGTGCCCGAGACTTTGCACCTGCTGACGCCGGTACTGACCGTGCTACCCCTGCAACTGCTGGCCTATCACATCGCCGTGCGGCGCGGCGCCGACGTGGATCAGCCCCGCAACCTGGCCAAGAGTGTGACGGTCGAATAGTTCCCATCCGATGATCGACGTCAAAAAGATCGTCCAGGCGACAACCGTCGTCACGGCCATCACCTTGGTCGTCAAAGGGTTGGGGTTCATAGAGAAACTCCTGCTGGCCTACTTTTTTGGCACCGGCATCCAGGTGGATGCCTACCTGGTCGCCTACACCATCCCGTTCAGTGCCTACATCGTCCTGCGCGAAGTGGTGACCCCTGCCTTCTTGCCCACATTTCTGCAGACATGGCGCCAGGCACAGCGGGATGCCTGGCGGCTGTTCGGCATCGTGGGAACGCTGCTGCTGGTCCTGCTGGGGGCGGCCACCGTTGCGGGGATCCTGCTCGCCGCGCCCCTCGTCTCCCTGGCGGCGCCTGGTTTTTCCGGCGCTCAACGGGCCCTGACCGTCCAGCTCACCCGCCTGATCATGCCGGCCCTGTTGCTGTTGGGCCTTTCGACGCTGACCACGGCGGCACTGCACGCCCAGAAACGCTTCACTCTGCCAGCCCTGGGGCTGGCCAGCTTTCGCGCCGGACCACTGGTCACCCTGCTGGCCTTTGGCGCCGTGCCGGCCATGGCTGTGGGCGTGGTCCTGGGCTCGCTGGGCAAGCTGCTCATCGAGACCTTGGGCCTGGGACGCTACTTGCGCCAGGC
>Ga0180437_10004641_pt1 | contig 19436 bp, 16 predicted proteins | sample SS_ome_4_FD_132410 | JGI IMG/M metagenome (GOLD analysis project Ga0180437, IMG submission 132410) | Hypersaline lake sediment archaeal communities from the Salton Sea, California, USA - SS_3_D_1 metaG | ecosystem: Environmental > Aquatic > Non-marine Saline and Alkaline > Hypersaline >... | reverse complement strand
GGTGAATAAATGCCGGTGGATTTCTGTATTTCTTAATGTAGAGACAAGGTCAGGCATGAAGGGCTTCTTTGAGTTGAAATTAGCAGAGATCGTGAATACAATGCCGAAGAGAGGCTAGTAAAAGAAGGAGGAGTGAAAATGGAATTCGAAATATGGTGGATTTGGATGGGAATAGCCGCCCTTTTTGTGATCGGCGAGATTTTCACCCAGGGTTTTTTCCTTTTGTGGTTCGGGATCGGCGCGGCCGTTGCAGGCATCCTTGCTATCCTTGGCATGAGCTTTGGCTGGCAGTTGGGAGCGTTTGTCGTCGTGTCGGGCTTGCTGTTTGTCGTGTCCAGACGCCTTGCAGAAAAAATCAGCAAAAAACAGCCCCCGGGGATCGGGGCCGACCGGTTCGTCGGTCTGGAAGGCATCGTGCTGGAAGAGATCGATAATGTGAAAAACACGGGTCGCGTTCGCGTTCAAAAGGAGGAGTGGAGGGCCGACAGCGAAACGGGCGAAACGATCCCCGAAGGAGAACGGATCGTCGTGGCGCGGCTGGATGGAACCCATATGGTCGTCAAAATAAAAAACGAGGAGGTTTAAGATGGAAGTAGTCCTGATCATAATTGCGTTTGTTGTTTTCATAGTCGCGGCCACGGGCCTTAAGATTATCCGTCCCTGGCAAAAGGGATTGGTGGAAAGATTAGGCAAGTATCAGCGGACCGCCGATGCCGGCTTGACCCTTATCATCCCCTTTATGGAGAGACTTATAAAGATCGATATGAGAGAACAGGTCGTGGATGTTCCCCCGCAGAGTGTTATCACGAAAGACAACGTCGTCGTTGAAGTGGATGCCGTGGTCTATTACGAAGTGACCGACCCGGTCAAGGTGACTTATAACGTGGCCAATTTTTATACGGCTGCAACCAAGCTGGCACAGACCAACCTGAGAAATCTGATCGGCGACTTGGCCCTCGATGAATCGCTGACATCTCGAGAAGTGATCAACACCAAGCTGCGGCAGATCCTGGACGATGCCACCGACAAGTGGGGCACCAAGGTGACGCGGGTCGAGCTTCAGAGGATCGAGCCGCCTGTAGATGTCACCGATGCCATGCACCGTCAGATGAAAGCCGAGCGGGATAGGCGGGCCATGATCTTGGAAGCCGAAGGCCAGAAGAGATCCGCGATCCTGAAAGCGGAGGGAGAAGCCGAGGCCATCAAAAAGGTGGCCGATGCCAACAAATACGAAAAGCTGACAGTCGCCAAGGGGGAAGCCGAAGCTGTGGAAAGGGTGTACCAGGCGATCCATAACGGCCGGCCTACCAATGATCTGATCGCGATCAAATATTTGGAAGCCCTCCAAAAGATCGCTGATGGAAAGGCCACCAAGATCTTCCTGCCCATCGAAGCATCGGGTATTCTGGGAAGTGTTGCCGGGATAGGCGAGCTGCTCAAAGATAAAGTCGTCCCCGAATCCCCGCAGAAGTAGGCGGATTCTTGCGATAGGGCAGCCTTTCCATTTCCGTGATTCAAAAGGATTGATATGGCCTTTTAGGAATGGTTTTGCTTCCGTGAAGCTTTTAAACGCCATTCCTTTACCGCCGTTCTCGGCGGTGTTGAACTGCGCATTTCTGCCCCTGTCTTTTCTCCTTATCTTCTGTTCCCGTTCTTGCCTGCAACTTGTATTGCTTGGCAAAGTCGTGCCGAGTACAGCAGCACCCTCTGACTGCGTCAAATTCCCTCGAAGAACGGAAGCACTGGTTGGGAAAGTTTGGGTGGGGGGCATCAAGGTCGCTTCAACCATCCCAAAAAGTCCTATTTGTCACGGAAATGGAAAAGCTGGCCTGCGGAAATTAATTCTTGACGGGGTCGGGGGAAAAACCGTAGCATAGCCCCTTATCGAAGGAGCGATGTTATGAAAAATAATAAGATGAGCCGCCGCGCGTTCGTCGGCGGTTCCATGACCTTAATGACCGGACTGAGATTGCGTGGGGGAATGAGAGCCCGTGCTCAGGAATCCGGTACGGAGACCGGCCCTCTGAAGATCAAGGAATACCGCACCCTGGGGAGGACCGGGTTCAAATGCTCGGATATCGGGTTCGGCAGCAGCGGTGTCACGGACCCGGCGTTCATCGGAGCGGTTCTGGATGCGGGAGTTAACTATATCGACTGCTCGGAAACCTATGTGCGCGGACAGGTCGAAAAAGCCATCGGGGATGCGATCAAGGGGCGCGACCGGGAAAAGATATTCATATCCACCAAGCTGCCGTTGAGAAAGGACGTGACCAAAGATGAGGTCATCCAGAGAGCGAAAAAATGCCTGGAACGGCTTCAGACGGATCATATCGACTGCCTGATGATCCACATGCCTTCCACGGTCGCCGCGTTGAAAAACGAGGCCTATCACGGGGCCATTCAGGATTTGAAGACAGAGGGAAAAGTCAGATTCAGCGGATTGTCCAACCACGGCTCCCAGTGGGGAGATGTCCCGGAGACTATGGAAACGGTCCATCTTGCGGCTGCCGAGGACGGACGCTTCGATGTGGCTCTCCTTGTTTACAATTTTATTCAGCGCGAAATGGGCGAGAACATCCTGAGGGCTTACAAGAAAAAGAACGTAGGCGCCACGCTGATGAAAACCAACCCGGTCCTCAATTACATGGAAAGAAAAGTGGAGCTCGATAAGGCCGTCGAGGAAGGGAGGGACATCAGGCCTGCGATGAAGGCCCTTGTCGAGCGGCTGAAAGCCCGGGCTGACCGGGCGGAAGCTTTCAAGAACGCCTACAACCTGACAAATTTCAACGAGGTCCGGGATGCGGCGATAAAGTTCGCCCTGAATAACCCTGATGTGAGTTCGGTTTGTCCCACGATCCTGAATTACAGTGACCTGGAAGCCTATGTTTCCCTGTCCGGCAGCAAATTCGATCTGGAAGCCAAAAATGCGCTGGCTGCCTATGAGGCCGTCTATGGGGAGTTCTACTGCCGCCATGCCTGCGGCCGGTGCGAGCCCCAATGTCCTCACGGCGTCCCTGTGAACACCATCATGCGGTATACCCATTATTTCCTGGGCCAGGGGAAGGAAAAATCGGCCATGGTCGATTATGCCGCCCTTCCGACGAAAAAAGCCGATGCGTGTTCGAACTGCCAGGGGCATTGTCAGCAAGCCTGCCCGCATGGCGTTCCGATCCAGGGGCTTTTGATGCTGGCCCACCGGACACTGACGCTGGCGTGACAGCTAGAATGTCAGCGTTGTCCAACCTTTTTTAGGTGTATCCGTGAGGCCCTTATCCATGTAAGGGACTTCGATTCCAGCCTCTTTCATTTTCCGGATTTCCAGCTCATGATACCTCCCTTTTATATCCGGTTTTGTCCGAATCTTAATCGGAAAAGGGAGAGGTATGCAAGATGATCGTGGTATGGCTTGCAAGTATCGGTGAGAATTTGTAATGTATTAAAGGCCGAAAGGCATTCGAGCTGTATTTGAATGAACAGCAGGGAGGAATGGGCATGAGAGCACAGAAATGGCTGGGCCTGGGGCTTTGTGCTATGGTCTGTTTTGTGTGTTGCGGGGAAAAGGGCTCGCTTCAGGATGAGGTCCGGCAGGTGGCCCGCTGGATCAGGACATCCGCCATATCGACCGGGGAGGGAACGACGTGGCCTGCTGTACCGGGCGATAACGAATCGATAAACAATACGCTGTACAGCGGTACTCCCGGAGTCGTTCTTTTTTTCCTGGAAGCCTATCACGCTACGGGGGATAAGTCTTACCTGGAGGATGCCTGTTCCGGTGCGGATTATCTGCTCTCTACGCTTGATGAAGAGCAAGGGGCTGGCCTTTATGTCGGCATATCCGGGATCGGATTTTGCCTCGAAGAGATCCACCAGGTCACTGAGGATATGCGGTACCGGCAGGGTGTTCTGCAGTGTGTGCGATATCTCGAAGAATGGGCCGAAGAGATGGATGACGGGATCCAGTGGGGCGAGACCACGGATATCATCAGCGGGAATGCCGGCACAGGGCTTTTTCTCCTCTATCTTGCCGATAGGTGGAAAGATGATAGTGTGTTGGACATGGCGAAAAAAGTGGGGGATCGGCTGACCGCTGTCGGTGTCCCGGCGGGAGACGGGGTCAAATGGGCCATGGACCCCCGGTATCCACGGCTGATGCCGAATTTTTCCCATGGAACGGCGGGAATCGCCTATTTCCTCGCCTCCCTCTATCGGATGGCAAAGGAACAAAAATATCTGGATGGGGCCCTTGCGGGCGCCCGATATCTGCAATCGGTGGCCAGGACCGATGATGATGGCTGCTTGATATTCCATCACGAACCCGAGGGTGAAGACCTGTTTTATTTGGGATGGTGTCACGGTCCCGTGGGAACGGCGCGGTTGTTCTACAGGCTTTTTCAAATCACCGAAGACCGGGAATGGATGGAATGGGTCGAGAAGGGGGCCCGGGGTATCCTGGACAGCGGCATTCCGGACCGCGAGGTGCCGGGGTTTTGGAACAATGCGGGCATATGCTGTGGATCGGCCGGGGTGGCGGAATTTTTTCTGAGCTTGTACGAGATCACCGAAAAGCAGGAATACCTGGATTTTGCTGCGAAGCTCACAGAACAGATCCGCGGCAAGGCCACCGCGGACGAAAACGGGATGCGGTGGGTGCATGCCGAACACCGGTCGCGGCCCGAATTCCTTCAAGCTCAGACAAATCTTATGCAGGGGGCGGCAGGCATCGGATTATGGCTGCTTCGCTGGGAGGAATATGCGCAGGGCCGACAGCCCCTTCTGGTGCTGCCCGACAATCCTTTTTGGTGAGGAGATTGAAAACATGATCGATACCATCATCGAACTCCTGATTTATGCGATTTTTCCCTTTTACAAGAAAAAGAAAAGAAGAGAGGAGGAATGGCACGGTGTTCTTGAGCAGAAAATAGTGAAAGGGGATTATTCTCTGGGAAAATACAAACTGTATCTTCTTTTTCGGACGGATGCGGACCAAAAAATAAAGATACCTGTTAGGGAAGAACTTTTCAGCAGGTATGAAGAAGGGAAACGGTACTACAAAAAAAAGGGGGAAGAACTTCCGGAGCGCGAATCATGATCGGGACATGGAAACGAGGACCCGTTTATGACCGGGTGAACTGGCCGTGAGAACCAAGGAAGATTTGAGGGATACCCTCCGAAGGATCGACGGCAGGGGATACAAAGCCTACAAGGATATCGAGGGCGTGTATAATTTCGGGGATTTCCTGCTGCACGTGGACCGGGCCCAGGGAGATCCCTTTGCCTCTCCGAGCAACATGCGGGTGCGGGTCGGGCAAAAATCCGCCGGGTTTCCCGGTGAAACCTACGGAAATAGAAGCCGGGAGATCGCTTTGCGGGACTTTGTCACCCGGGCTTTTTTTGATGCATCGAAAAAGTACGGGAAGGGCGGCCGGGGCACGGGAAAAAGCGGGCTGCTCGCTATAGATCGGCCCGGCCAGGAGATTCTGGCTCGGACATCTGTTTTTGTCGACCGGGAAGTTGTGGAGGCCAGGTTCGTGATGGGGCTGCCGGCATTCGGGAGGAGGATAGCGGGCCGCCATGCCGAATCCATGTTTTTCGCAGAACTCCCTCAAATCGTGAAAAATTCCCTTTATTATGAAAACCTCGACAGGGACGCTCTGAGCCGTCACATCGAATGTGCCGAGGATGCCGATGTGCTGCGCGGCCGGCTGGAGGAGCTGGGACTGGTCGCTTTCGTGGCGGACGGAGCTATCCTGCCGCGGGCGAGCGGCATCGATCCCCTCCCCTTAGCCGAAGGCAGGGTGGTGCCCTTCGAGTCGCCCGGCTCTTTGAAAACTTCTGTCGATCTGCCCAATCGGGGAACCGTTTCGGGTATGGGCCTTTTGCGAGGAGTTACCCTTATCGTGGGCGGCGGCTACCATGGGAAGTCCACTCTGTTGAAGGCTCTGGAAATGGGAATCTATAACCATATTCCCGGGGATGGCCGGGAACTGGTGGTCACGGACCCGTCTGCGGTAAAGATCCGGGCGGAAGACGGCCGGCGGATACAAAAGGTGGATATCTCGCCCTTCATAAACAATCTTCCTTTTGGGCAGGAAACGGGGAGTTTTTCCACCGAAGATGCCAGCGGAAGCACGTCGCAGGCCGCAAATACCGTCGAAGCGCTGGAGGTCGGCGCCCGGGTTTTGCTGATCGATGAGGACACCTCCGCCACGAACTTCATGATAAGGGACCACCGGATGCAGGAACTGGTTTCCAAGGACAGGGAGCCGATTACGCCATTTATCGACAAGATCCAACAGCTCTACCGGGATCGTGGAGTTTCCACAATTCTCGTTATCGGGGGCTCCGGGGATTATTTCGATGTGGCGGACTGCGTGGTCTGCATGGTGGAATACGAACCTCTGGATGTGACAGGGGAGGCTCGGGCCATAGCCGAAAAGCACAAGGCGGAGAGAAAGCCGGAAGGGGGGAAACATTTCGGCGAGATCACGAAAAGGATCCCCCTGGCAGGGAGTTTCGATCCCAGCAAGGGGAGAAAGGCGGTCAAGATATCGCCCAAAGGATTGAAGACCATCCTGTTCGGCATGCATCCGATCGATTTGAGCGGGATCGAGCAGATTGTGGATACCAGTCAGACCAGGTCCATCGGCGAGGCGATCAACTATGCTGTGAAATTCATGGACGGAAAAAGGAACCTGGCGGATATCGTGGATTCTGTTCTGAAGGATATCGAGACGAAAGGGCTGGATGTGCTGAGTCCCAGGCCGGCCGGGGATTTCGCCGCTTTCCGGGGCTGGGAACTGGCTGCTGCCATCAACCGACTCCGCACACTGGGAGTCAGGCTTGAGGCATTTGCATAATCTATTCCGATTGATGTATAAGCGGGTGGATGCATGAGCATGAGCGAAAACAAAGGAGACAGGTAATGGATTTCCGAAAGCTTTCCTTCCCAGAAGCCCCTTCGATCAAGACCGTTCCTCCGGGACCGAAATCCAAAGAATTCCTCGATTTTCAGGCGGCATCCGAAAGCGCGGCCGTTTCCTATCCAAGGGGGATGCCGATGGCGATCGCGGGCGCAAAGGGAGCCACGGTCGAGGATGTGGACGGGAATGTCTATATCGATTTTTTCGGCGGTGCGGGAGTCATGAATGTCGGCCATTCCAATCCCCAGGTCATCGAAGCGGCGTTAAGGCAGAGTGCTGTGTTTACCCACTCTTTGGATTTCCCCAATCCGGCCCGGAGATCGCTTGTCGAAATCCTCAGGACCCTTCTCCCCGCTTCTTTGAACAAGCTCTTTTTCGGGGGGCCTACCGGATCGGATGCCGTGGAAGCGGCGATGAAGCTTGCCAAATACAACAAAAAACGCACCCCGATGATCGCCTTCGAGGGAGCCTACCATGGGATGACGTCCGGGGCCCTTTCCCTGACCAGTCACCTCAGCCATAAAGAAGATTTTCTCCCTCTGGTTCCCGATGTGCATTTTGTCCCTTATGCCTATTGTTACCGCTGTGTGTTCGGCAAGGAACCGGAAACATGTGAGGTGGATTGTGCCGGTTACCTGGAGCATGTGCTGGACGATCCCCATTCCGGTGTGGGAAAGCCCTCGGCGGTGATCGTCGAGGCCATCCAGGGAGAGGGAGGATCGGTCGTTCCCCACCATTTGTTTTTGCCTAGAATCAGAGAGATTTGCGATAAGAACGATATCCTGCTGATCGTCGATGAGATTCAGGCCGGATTTTGCAGAACAGGAAAAATGTTTGCCTTCGAGCACAGCGGTGTCCTTCCGGACATCGTAACGATGAGCAAGGCTTTGGGGGGAACAGGATTTCCGATATCCGGTGTGGCTTACAAGCAGGAGCTGGACACCTGGCCTCCCGGTAAACATATCGGGACTTTTCGCGGGAATGCGCTGGCCTATGCCGCCGGACATGCCGCTCTGCAATTCATGATCGCCAACGACATTGCCGAACATTCTTCGGAATTGGGCCGGCGGATGCTGTCCCAGCTCAAAGAGATCGAAAGAGAGTCTGGGATCGTAGGAGAGGCCCGCGGAAAAGGCCTGATGTTGGGGATCGAATTGGTTCATGATAAAGTATCGAAAAAACCGGCTCCGGAGTTGGCCCGTCAGGTCAGGACTTTTTGCCACCGGCACGGGCTCCTTATCGAGATTGGCGGTCATTATAACAATGTAGCCCGCTTCCTCCCTCCGCTTATCCTCACGGAAGACCTGGCACGCAAAGGGCTCGAAATCTTCGCCGACGCCGTCCAGAACGCCGAATCCATCCGCTAATTTCGTGACGGGTACCGAATTCCCAAGCAAAATAAGAATCTATTCCCTTATTCCTTATGGGAATTCGGTACCTGTCTCCAAATTATTAATTAGGTAATTCGGTATCCCGTCACGAAATTATGAGAGTGGAGGCGAGGATGAGTGCGCAGACCACACCGTCCAGGACAGGAATGCCCAGTTCTTTTTGCATGCGTTTGTCCAACCCGGTCAAGCCGGCACAGCCCAACACCACGACGTCCGCCCTGTCTTCCGTGACGGCGGCCCTGGCAGCGGCCAGATATTTTTCCTCATCGCTGCTCTTCGCCGGGATATTTTGAGGCGCCCGCACAGATGCCAGGGCATCCTGGATCCGATATTTTTCGACCAGAGCTTCCTTCAGAGGAACAGACTCCTCGGTTGTCTGAATGATCGAAAATCGGCGGCCCAACAAGCTGGCGATCCGCATGGAAGCTTCACCTATTCCGATGACTGGCTTGTCGGTAATCTCTTTGAGGAGTTCCAGGTTGGGATCGCAGTGACAGGCGATGATAAAGGCATCGTACTCTTCGCTGTGCTTCCTGACGAGTTGCATCATCCCCGGCGCTGCCAAAACTTCATCTTCCCGCGTTTCGATGAATTCGGGAGCCCCCGGAGTGGAAAGACAGGCGACTTCGGTTTGCCCCCGGATAAAACGGTCCGCCGTTTTTTGGATAGCGCTTGTCATTGCGGAATCGCTGTTGGGGTTGATGATCAAGATTTTCAATATCCTCTCCACCCGGCTTTTCTCACGTATTTCCTGGATGTGTCTACGATCGCTGTGGCATATGCGTTTTTATCCCAAAGGTAATCTTTCATCAGTTTGAAAAAAGCTCCGCTCAAGGCAAGGAGGGCTACAAGATTCGGCAGGGAACATACGCCCACCGAGATGTTGGCGAACACCCACAGCTTTTCGACGTCGGCGATCCCCGCAAAAAGGACTCCGGGAACGAGATAGACCCACCTCATGTAGGTCATGGCATTTTTCCCGAAAAGGCTGATGATAGAAGTCTCGTAATAGATGAAAAAACCGATCTGTGTTGACAAACAAAAAGTCAGTATGGCAATGGAAATCAATAGATTCGCCATGGGCGGGGAGAAGACCGACGCAAAGGAATCGATGACCAGCTCGATCCCGGACCGCCCGCTGGACAGGAGTCCTGTGGAGAGTATGGCAAAAGACGTGATCGTGCAGATGAGGATCGTGTCGATAAAAACTTCGACGGCGCCCCAGAGCCCCTGCTGAAAAGGGTGCTCGGTTTCCGCGGTGGCATGCGCCATCGGGGCTGTTCCCAACCCGGCTTCATTGGACAGCATGCCTTTGGCCATTCCTTCCTTCATGGCCGTTCGGATGGCGGCTCCGGCAAATCCTCCCGCCGCAGGCATGGGGGCGAAGGCGTGCCGGAAGATCGTCGCGAAAACCTCGGGGATTTTTTCGTAATTGATAAAAAAAACAAGGATACCGGCCGCGAGATAAACGAACGCCATAAAAGGGACAAGGCGCTCGCACACTTGCCCGATACGCCGGATCCCGCCTATGATAACGACGGCGGTCACCAGGGCCATGACTCCGGTGGTGATATGAGGATCAATTTTATAGCTGGATAAAAAGGCGCGGCCGACCGTGTGGGATTGGAGCAACGTCGCCGTGAACAAAGCGTTGATCAAAACCCCGCCCGCAAAGAGCTTTGCCAGGAATTTCCACCCCAGGCCTTTTTGGATGTAGTACATCGGCCCGCCCCGCAGTCCCCCTTTTTCGTCGACCTCCCTGTAGTGAACCGCCAGGGTGATCTCCGCCGTTTTTGTCATCATGCTCATCAAAGCCAGGATCCACATCCAAAAAATCGCTCCCGGTCCCCCGATGGAAAGAGCTGTGGCCACTCCGGCCATGTTTCCCATGCCTACCGTGCTGGCCAGGGCGGTCGATGTAGCCTGGAATGGTGTCATCCGTCCCTTTGCTCTGGTTTTGATTCCTGTAAAGAGGGTGCCGAAGGTCCTGCTCAGGATGAGGTTTATCCCTCTTATCTGGAAGCCTCTGGTTCCTATCGTGAAATAAACGGCTACGGCTGCGATAAAAACCAGTGTCCATGGCCCCCAGAGGATGCTGTCGACGGCTGCAGCGATTTCCAGAATTTTATCCAGCACGATTCGCTTCTCTTTCCTTTTTATATCCTTCTGCCACAGAGCGGGCATAGTGGGCCGTTTCCATCAGATCATCGGCTGTCAACGTCGGCGAGATCGCTACCAGGCGCAAAACGATATCCTTTCCCATCCTGGTCTTCGAAATGGTTCGAATCCCTTCGTTCATGATCTTCCGGTAAATGTATTCCTGCAGATCATCCAGGCTCTCTTCGGGAAAACCTGCGGGGATAATACGAAAGCACAGGATCCCGGTATCCGGGGTAAGCCACAATCCCATTTCCTTTTCTTCCTCTATGCGATTTGCCGCCTCTTTCACCGCCTCCAGGGGAGCCCGGAGCCGGTCGACCAGCTTTTTAATGCCCTGGTACCGCAGGGAAGTCACGAGGGCCAGGGCGGAAAACGGCCGGGTGGTCGGAGGAGATTTGAGGCCCGGGTTTGGCACGAGATCTTCTTGCGGATTGAAATAATCCCCGTAAAGGGCCACTCGCCCGAAATCTTTCCGGTTCTTCACGAACAGCACGGAATTGGGAATGGGAACCCCCATCTGCTTGTGGGGATCCCATGAGAGGGAATCGGCCAGTTCCTTTCCCCGGTAAAGGCGCGACCATTCAGGGACCAGGCCATAGGCTAATCCATAAGCCCCGTCCACGTGAAGCCAGATACCCGACTCCCGGCAAATCTGGGCAATCGGCAAGATGGGATCCACCGAACCGGAGGAGGTCGTTCCCGCCGTGGCCACGACACAGAAGATGTTTTTTTTCCCATCGCACACCTTCAGCTTTTCCCTGAGAATGCCGGTGTCGAGGCGGCGCTTTTTATCCACTTTTAGAGCTATCAATCCCTGCTCTCCGATTCCCAGTGTTCGCACGGCGTGTCTCAGCGAAAAATGGGCATCTTCCGAGGCCAGCACCGCTAGGCGCCCGGGATCGTCGAATCCCCGAAGCCCTTCCCTGTTGAGATCGAATCCTTCTGCTTCGGCTTTCCGGTGAAGGGCCAGGAACAGGGCCTGCTGATTGGCATAGGTTCCACAGTACATGAACGTGGCCTCCGATTCCGGCGGTAACCCGAACAGGCGGCAGAGGGCTTTGCCACAGAGCTCCTCGAGCATAGCCCCTCCTGGAGATACCTGCCAGTTGGTAACGCCTTGATTATGCCGGAGAGCGAAATGGGCTCCCATCAGGGCTCCTTCTTCCGGGATGGCGTTGAACATAGACTGGAATGACGGGGGACTGTAGTTCATCAGATGGGGAAAAAGCCTTTCTTCCAGGATCCGTCGTAACGCCGGCAGGTCCAGGCCTTGTTCTTCGAATTCGACCAGAGGCTTCAAATCTTCAGCCACTTTTTCTGGCGCAGCACCGGAGAAGACAGGATTATTTTTTCGTTTTTTGTCCATGATCAAACCCGCCTTTCCATCTCCGGATGATCGCTCATATGGAGACCCGAACCGAGGGATCGAGCCTGCGGTGAAGATACCGGCCCCTCCCCTTACCGGCTAAACACCTGTCTCCGTCGACGATCAGGTCTCCCCGGGAAAAAACCTTGACCACCTTCCCCGTTATCGGGATCTCTTCATAAGCTGACCAGTCTGCCGCCATATGAAGGCTTTCGCGTCTCATGGTCCATCTGGCTTTGGGATCGAACAGGACGATGTCGGCGTCGGATCCGGGGGCCAGGGTTCCCTTCTGGGGAGCGAGGCCGAACAAGAGGGCGGGATGGGTAGAAATCAGTTCAACGAAACGGGGAAGAGAAATGCGTCCTTTGGCTACGCCTTCGGAATAGAGCAGGGGAAGCCGGACTTCGATGCCGGGGATTCCGTTGGGACATTTATCGAACCTTTCGGCTCCCATGAGCTTGGCTTCCCTGGAGTAGGCAGCATCGTCCGATGTCACCATCGAGATTCGGCCATCCCTTATTCCCGTCCAGAGCCTGTCCTGGATTCTCTGGTTCCTGAGTGGCGGGGAGCAGATCCACTTGATGCCATCCTCCCGCTCGAGCATTTTTTCTGTGAAGATCAAATAATGAGTGCAAGTCTCGGCCAAGATATCCAAACCTTCTCCTCTGGCTTCCCCGACCAGCTCCACACCCGCGGCCGTAGCCATATGGACGATGAAGATGCGGCCGCCTGTTCCCTTGGCAAGTTTGATACAGCTCTGGATGGCCCGGATCTCGGCTTCCGGGGGCCTGGCCCTTGCATGGTAAATCGGCTGGGTCAATCCGTTCGATATCATTCTGGCAATGTTTTCTTCGATCAAGTCATTGTTTTCGGCATGCACCAGCAGCATGCCGCCCGCCTTTTTGAGAGATTCCGAAATCTGCCACATGTCGTTTTCGCCGACCATCAGCCCCTCGGCCCGATATGTCATGTAACATTTGATTGTCGGTGCCCCCGCCGCGATGAGGAGAGGGATTTCGCCGATCACCCTTGACGAAGGTTTGGTCAGGACCGGGTGAACACCCCAATCGACTATCGCCTGCCCGCGCGCTTCTTCCTTTTTGACTTCGATCGTCTGCAAAAGGGATTCCCCTGGAATCTGGTTGGAAAAATCCACGATGCTTGTTACTCCCCCGAAGGCCGCGGCCCGTGTTCCCGTGTAGTAGTCGTGAACACTGACCGTATTCATGAATTCGTCATTGAAGTGAACGTGCGTGTCTACGGCACCGGGAAGCACGAGAAGTCCCCTGGCATCGTGCACTTCATCCGCGTTTTGTTCGGATAGCGTTCCGACGGTATGAATTTTTTCTTCCCGGATCAGAATATCCTGTCTCGAAACAGTCTGTCCCAAAACGATTTCTCCCCCTTGGATCAATATTGTTCTTTTCTTTCCCAAATCGCCCTCACCAAAGAAAGAAAAATAATACCACTCCCAAATATCGAAGTCAAAGAAGGGAATACATGACAGTTGACTTGTGTTATCGACTTTGTTATAAGTCCAGAAAATATTCTTGAGAATGACAGAGACAAGGGATGAAAATCAGGCGGATGAAAATCTGGACTTTTCTGACCGTCTCTGTCCTGCTTTTTCTTGCCGGCGGTCCTGCTTTTCCTGAGTCGAATGGGGAATTGGATCCTGTCGGAAAACAGGAATCTTTTCCCCTGACCGATACCGAAGGCCGGATCGTGCTCGAGCGGCTCGAGGGACCCATCGTGCTCGACGGTTTAAGCGATGAGCCGGCATGGGAAAATATCGCCCCATTTCCTCTCATTCAGAACGGCCCAAATTTTGGCGTCGAGCCTACAGAGAGGGCGGTCGTTCTCGTAGCCCATGATGATGAATATCTGTATCTTGCAGGTCGACTGTATGACAGCGAGCCTTCCAAAATCCTGGATGCAACCAAACAAAGGGATTCCTCTTCTACCACGACGGATTTTTTCGGCATAATCATCGATTCCTTCTGCGATAAAGAAAACGGGTTGGCTTTTTTCACGACTCCGACGGGTTTGCGCTGGGATGCAACGATCTCGAATGACGGAGTGAGTGAAGGGAATGAGGGGCCTCCTTTTGAAATGAGCTGGGACACGTTCTGGGATACCGCGGCTGCCCGCAACGACGAGGGATGGTTTGTCGAGCTGCGCATTCCCTTTTCGAGCCTCCGTTTTCAAGATAAAGAAGGCCGCGTGGTGATGGGGATTATCATCTGGCGCTGGATCGCCCGGAAAAACGAGGTCGATGTGTTTCCCTCCATTTCTCCGGAATCAGGGGCCTGGAGCATCGTCAAGCCTTCCCTCTCTCAGGAAGTGGTTTTGAAAGATGTTCATCCAAAAAAGCCGCTCTACATCACACCTTATTTCCTCGGAGGGCATGGGCGGGCTTATGAATTGAACGATCCCGAAACAGTATATCTCAGAGAAGATGATCCGGTGTTCGAGGCAGGGTTGGATATCAAGTACGGCTTCACCAGCAATTTCACGGCAGATATCACGGTCAACACGGATTTTGCCCAGGTGGAAGCCGACGATGTGCAGGTCAACCTGACCCGGTTTTCGCTGTTTTTTCCGGAAAAGCGGCGGTTCTTCCTGGAACGAGCCAGCACATTCGACTTCCGGTTCGGCGGGCCCAACAGCCTTTTCTACAGCCGCCGCATCGGGATCAACGAGGACACGGATGAAATGGTCCGCATCTTCGGAGGAGCCCGTCTGGTGGGGCGTGTCGGCGGATGGGACCTCGGATTTTTGAACATGCAAACGGCTAGGACAGAGGACCTGCCTTCTGAAAATTTCGGTGTATTCCGCATCCGCCGCCGGGTTTTCAATCCTTTTTCCTATGTGGGAGGCATGATAACCTCAAGGCTCGGTATGGACGGGAGTTACAATATCGCCTATGGCCTGGATGGGATATTCCGCGTGTTCGGGAATGATTACCTGGCCCTCAATTGGGCCCAGACATTCGAGGATGGTGCGAAGAACATGTTCTTCTCTCTGGATCCGGCAAAATTCCGGTTCAGCTGGGAAAGGCGGACGTTCAAAGGGATTGGGTACAATTTCGGTGTTTCCCGGGCCGGGGAAGATTATAATCCTGGCATGGGTTTCGAGATGCGTGAGGATTATTTGCGGTTCGGGAATCGGGTGTTTTATGCCTGGATCCCCAGCGCCCGGTCTTTTCTCCGCCTCCATCAGCTCTTCCTGGATGGGTTTTTGATCCTGCGGAACAGCGACCGATCCACCGAATCTGCCGAGCTTGGGCCGGGATGGCTGTTCGAGACGAATTCGGGCTTCGGCGGATCCATTCAGCCCAAGATCTATGTGGAAAACCTGGTGGAAGACTTCGAACTGACCGATGATGTGCTCGTGCCGCCGGGAGAATATACCTTCTTTGGCGTCGAAGGATTCCTCAATACGCCCATGGGGAGGACTTTGTCTTTCATCCCGAATTTCAAAATCGGATCCTTTTACGACGGATGGCGGATCAGTGCCGGGACGTATTACTTCTTGAACCTGTCATCGACCTGGCAGGTGAGCGGTTTTTATGAGTTCAACAGGATCGAGTTCCCTGACCGCAGTCAAAAGCTCACGGCCCATATCGCGCGGCTGAAATTACTGGCGACTTTCACCACAAAACTTTCCGCCAGTGTCTTTGTCCAGTACAATGGCATAGAAGATGTGGTCGTGGCCAATTTCCGTTTTCGTTACAACCCCCGGGAGGGGAACGATTTTTACATCGTGTACAACCATGGGATCAACACGGACCGCTACCGCGGTTTTCCTCATCGCCCCTTTACGGACAACCGCGCCGTCATGCTCAAATACACCTATACTTTTAATGTAAAGTAGCCGCTAAAATATTTTCAAAATCACCGCAAATGGTGATTGACTTCGGTTTTTTATTTTGCTATACATCTAAAGAACGATTTGAGTTGAGGGATCGAAATTCAATGCTCGGGACAGGCCACAGTTTAGAAAAAATAGTGGACGGCGCCATGCAGTTGCAGCAGGTGCGCAAGGAAGATTTGCAGTTCGGAGACCTGGTCCTGATCACGACCCGCAATTCCGATTACTCCGTTTGTGTCCTAGAAGACGATCGCTATATCGTGTCGGGGGGTTGGTTTGCCAGGAAAGGACGCTCGCCCATAAATATCACCATCACGGGATGCACATGGGGGGGCAGCATCATCAAGGTCGATACACTGGCCGCCTGTGGGCTTCGCATAGAATTCGGTAACCGCGTTATCACGACGACCATCCGCAAGGTGCGTGTGATCCGGGGCGGCAGCAAAAACTGACCTCCCAGAATCATTTCAGCCAACGCTAACATGATTGGCAAAACCATTTCCCATTACAAGGTCCTCGAAAAGATCGGGGAGGGAGGGATGGGCGTGGTGTACAAGGCCGAGGATACGAAGCTCAAGCGGACCGTGGCCCTCAAGTTTTTACCGCCGGAATGGACACGCGATCCTGAAGCGAAACAGCGTTTTTTACGGGAAGCGCAGGCAGCCGCAGCACTGGACCATCCCAACATTTGCACCGTTTATGAGATCGATGAATCCAGAGGACGGACTTTTATTTCCATGGCCTATATCCAGGGCCAGACATTGAAAGACAAGCTGAAATTCGGTCCTTTGGAAATCCAGGATGCCAAAGGCATCGTTTTGCAGATCGCCCAAGGCTTGTTCGAAGCTCATCAGGGGGGGATCGTGCACCGGGATATCAAACCGGCGAACATCATGATCACGGAAAAAGGGCAGGCCAAAATAACCGATTTTGGCCTGGCCAAGCTGGAAAGGGATGCCGATATAACACAGACCATCGCTATTTTAGGCACTGCTGCCTACATGTCTCCCGAACAGGCACAGGGCGGAAAAGTGGACCTCCGATCGGATATCTGGTCACTGGGTATCCTGTTTTATGAGATGCTTACAGGCCATCTGCCCTTCAGCGGAGAAACGTACCAGGGTGCGATCAATGCTATACTCAACGAAAATCCGGAACCCTTGGCTTCTTTCCGTTCCGACGTTCCCGAAGTGCTCGATGCCATCATCCATAAAGCCCTGCAAAAAGATCTCCACGGGAGATATCAATCCCTTGAGGAATTCATGCAGGATTTGACGGATCCCTTTTCCTCAGAGCCTGTTACTTCCCCGAGGGGAAATTCCGTCGTGGTGCTGCCCTTCGAAAATATCAGTCCGGATAAGGAAAATCAATACTTCAGCGATGGGTTGACCGAAGAGCTTATCGCTGACCTTTCCCAAATAAAAGAGTTGAAGGTCATTTCCCGGACATCCGCGATGCAGTTCAAGGGAACGGATAAGGATCTCAAGACGATCGGCCGGCAGTTGGCCGTGAAGTATGTGCTGGAGGGAAGCGTGCGGAAGCAGGGCAATGACCTCCGGATCACGGCCCAGTTGATCGATGCGGAGAACGACGCCCATCTCTGGGGTGAAAAATACCGGGGGACCATGGACGATGTTTTCGATATTCAAGAGAAGGTATCCCGCTCCATTGCGGAGGCCCTGAAGCTGAAACTTTCTCCGGAAGAGGATGAAAAGATCGCGAAAAGGCCGATCGCAAATGTCAGGGCATATGAATGTTATCTGCAGGCACGTCAAGAGATCTGGCGCTTCAGCGAGGAGGGACTGGAGAGGGCCCTGCGCCTCATACAGAAGGGGTTGGAAATCGTCGGGGAAAATGCGCTGCTGTATGCGGCCATGGGAACGGCCTTCTGGCTGTATGTCAATGCCGGGATCAAACCAGGGGAGGCATATATCCAGAAGGCAGAAGAATGCGTGGGAAAGATTTTCGCATCGGACCCGGACTCTCCGCATGGCCATTTCCTGCGGGGGGCCATCCAGGTGCACAAGGGGCACATGCAGGAGGCAGTGAGAGAGTTCAAGCTTTCCCAAGCCGTCGATCCGAACGACGCCGATACCCTGCTTCAGCTCGTGCGTGTTTATTTGAGCTGTGGGCAAATATCTGCAGCCGTGAGGTTGGTAAAAAAATTGTTGGCGATCGATCCCCTCAACACGATCACCTACAGCCTGCCGGGGTATATCGATATTTTGGAAGGAGACTTCGAAAAGGCCCCTGATTCCTACCGGAAAATGTCCCATATGGATCCTCACAATCCTCTGTCGTTGTGGTTTTACGCCTGGTCTTTGAGTTTTTCGGGCCGGAATGAAGAGGCCTATGATCAAATCGATCATCTTGTCAAGATTGCGCCAGGAACCGTCTATGCTTCCCTGGGATTGTTCATCAAGCACGCTTTGCAGGGAAAAAAGAAGGAATCCCTCGAGGCCGTCACTCCTCAATTGGAACTGGCAGCAAAAGAGGTGGAGTATTTATCTAGAGACATGGCCCACGGTTATGCCTTGATCGGCGAGAAAGAAAAAGCCCTGGATTGGCTGGAAAATGCTGTCGATCGCGGATTCATAGCTTTTCCGTTCCTGAACGATCTCGATCCTTTTCTCCAGAGTATCCGCGGAGAAGAACGGTTCAAAAGGCTGATGGAGAGAGTCAAATACGAGTGGGAACATTTCGAAGTCTAGGATGTTTCGGTTGCATTTGATCGGGGTTTTCAATATATAATTAAGTTTTAAAATAGTGGAGGATCGAAAGGAGATGTCTGTGAAAAAAAGGATAGGCAAACCGGATGCTGTTGCCAAGGAAATTCGGCTGGAGCTTAAAATGACCGCTGAAGAGCGGCAGAAAATAGCGAAAAAGATCAAACAGGATTTTTTCGGGAAGCAACTCCCGGATGTCCGCGACTATTAGAGTGAATAATTCAGGTTCGTAGAAAGGAAAAGACATGAAGGCATCTTATTTTTCATCCGATGTTCAAGAGTTTATCCGGGCCCTTTCCGACCACGGTGTGCGCTATGTCATCGTGGGAGGGGAGGCTGTCATTTACCATGGTCATGCCAGGCTTGCCAACGGAATCGATTTTTTTTATGAACCGTCCGTCGAAAATGCGGATAGGTTATGGGAGGCGCTGGATAAATATTGGGCTGGGGAAATGCCCGGCTTGAAATCAGCCGAGGGGCTCCGTATCATCGGAGCCACGGTCCAGTACGGGATTCCCCCGAACCAAATCGTGCTTTACAATTCCCTGACCGGGGTATCCTTTGATGAGGCGTGGGAGGCGAAGATAAATGAGAGCATCAGAATAAAAGGGAAAAAATATTCCGTTTATTTTGTGGGATTGGAAGCCCTCGTGAAAAACAAATTCGCTCTTAAACGGGACATCGATAACGAGGATCTGAAATACCTGCGGGCGCTGGTCAAGAAATAACGGCAGTGCATCTCCGGGATTTTGACGATTTCTATGTTGTGAATAGATCCATGTGACCAGGTAGCAGCCAGGATACACACGAAGGAAGAAGAGAATGAGGGGACGCAGGTTTTTACTTCGTCTTGTACTCGTGCTTTTGGCAGGATTTCCGCTGGTGGCATTCGGCGGAGATTTTTATATTGCCAGACCCTTTATCAGAGAACATTTCAGAGTGGGCCCTGGTTTACTCCGTGCTTTTCCCCGTGTGCTGGCCCAGGACAAGCACACAGACC
>Ga0180437_10004640_pt1 | contig 19436 bp, 10 predicted proteins | sample SS_ome_4_FD_132410 | JGI IMG/M metagenome (GOLD analysis project Ga0180437, IMG submission 132410) | Hypersaline lake sediment archaeal communities from the Salton Sea, California, USA - SS_3_D_1 metaG | ecosystem: Environmental > Aquatic > Non-marine Saline and Alkaline > Hypersaline >... | reverse complement strand
TGGCTCGAGCCACGCTGAGCGATCCCTTCAGGACCTACACCATTCGTCCGGCGGATCTCCTTTCGTTCGAAGGCGGTCAGGACATCACGTCGATCGTCAGGGCCACGAGCCTGTGGACGTTTCCCGTCGTGAGCTCCGGCGAGCCCAGGGCCCTCCTCACCGTGGATCTCATGGGCGGCGAGTGGAGGGCCGTGGATCTGGCCGGCTCGCCCCTTGCCGCCGAGATGGCGAGCGTCGGCGCGTACGTCGACGGATTCGCAGGCTGGGAGGCGAGGTATCTGAGGATCTACCAGGCCGCGTGCAGCTTCGTGCTCCTCACCAGGGACGATGAGGCGCGTCTCGTTCCGTTGGAGTCCGGGGCGCTCATTCTGGGGCTTATCCACAGCGGCGAGCGCTACGAGTACACGACGGTGGATCCGTCGGAGGCAATCTTGGCTCTTGCTCCGATCGTTCGGGAGAATCTCGGGCCGCGGATGGAGGAGTAGGCGCGATCCGATGCTCGCGTCCTTCGCTGGACGCGGGACGGGTGCTTCCGCGTAATACCCGAGGTCTTCAGGACGGAAGGAGGCGATGACCATGAGAAGACTATTCATCTGTCTGGCTGTGATTGCAGTGGTGCTCGCAGGGTGGTGGGCCGAGGTCTCCGCCCAGCCGACCGCCTGGAGCCTGGCCGTTCCTCTGAGGGGGCAGCTGGAGTCCAGCTGGTGTTGGGCCGCGTCCAGCGAGATGGTCCTCTTCTTCTACGGGACGGTGGTGGATCAGGACAGTATCGCGGAATGGGCCTGCTGGAGGGCCCCCTGGTGCATGGGTCCCATCACCTGCACGGACTGCTCATGCTGGCCCCACCCCTGCGCCACGTGTTGCGACACCCCGAACGTGCTCATCGGCGCGCCGTACTCGGTGAGCGCGATCCTCTCCAACATGGGAGCGATCTCCAACTACAGCTGGGGACCCATGACCCGGTCCGAGATCGAACAGGACCTCTGGCCCTACCACTGCATGCCCTTCATCATCCAGTGGAAATGGGCCGGTGAGGACGACGACCAGCCCGGGCATCTGTTGGTCGGGTACGCCTACAATAACCTCACGGACATCGTGGGCTACCTGGATCCTCTCCCGCTCGGCCGGGGGTCGTGCCACCTTGCGGACTACGCGTGGGTGGACAGCTGCTCGGAGCACCAGTGGACGCGATCCCTGAGGATATCGACGACAGGCACCTGCGACGCTCGGGACACGGTGGTCTGCGAACCGCAGAGTCCCCCGTTCAATCCGGCGCATCCGGACACGTACTGGTACGACGTCTCGCCCTCCGGCTTCGGGCGCTGCGATTTCCACGTTCGCGTCTACGATGCGAATGCCGCCAACTACACGGGAGTGAGTCTGCCCAACGGGCCGGTGAGCAGCTGGAAGTTCAAGATCCATAACGTGGGCAACAAGTGGTGGGCCTCGTGGTGGGATACAACGGCCTCGTGTCAGCAGGCCATCTTCAACACCTTCCGGTTCCAGTTCGCCAACCCGACCGCCGGAAGCTGGGGGCACTGGACGACCACCTTTGGAAACAGCCCCAACCCCTACTGGCAGATCGTGGATATGTCGCCATCCCATTGCTGGGAAACGGACGGGTATGGGTACCGCGTGCACGTACCGGGAAAACCCTCTGGGCCTGGAGGGGGCGGGTCGTTGGGGATGCATACGGTGCCGAGCTGGGAGAACCTGAACTGTGGAGACCTTGCGGACTCGACCTCGCCCCACTTCCCGGACTGGTGTACCGACATCGACAACAGCCTCACACTGCCGGAGCTCGATGAGTCGTACTACGAGATGTACGTGGTGCTCCTGGCGTACAACGTCGACGCGATCGCGGGGGTGGAATTCGCCATCGGCGGCTGGCCCGACGGTCCCGATGCACCGCCTCCGCCTGACGTGTACTACTGTCCGGAAACGTCCATGGTCCAGGGGGATCCCTTCGACGGAGGGGTGCGTCAGGAGTTCGGCGAGATTCTGACGTCGGAGGATCCTTTCCATCCGATCGTGTTCGCGTACTTCCCGTGGGACGCTGCCGGGGATCCGGACTGTCTCCCGATCACGCTCGAGTACTCGCCGTCGAGCTACACCTACCCGGACGAGCCGCGGAACTTCGTGATCGACGAGTCGGGCACCGAGGAGCTGACGGTGATCACCGAGCACGGGTGCACGATCGGTCACGGTCACTGGGACGTGGTGCCCTACGAGGACTGCGCCACAACTCCGGTGGCCGATGGGGAGATGGAGACCCCCGCCGGCGGGCCTCGTCTCAGGCTCGAGGCGACGTGGCCGAATCCCTTCCAGCCGCGGACGACGATCGAGTACACGATCGATCGTCCCGGCCATGTGAACCTGGCGGTGTACGACGCTACCGGGCGCGTGGTTCGCAGACTGGTGGACTCTGAACAACCGGCGGGCAGGTCCTCGGTGGTGTGGGACGGGCGGGATGGTGCGGGGCGGCGCGTCGGGAGCGGGGTCTACTTCTGCCGGCTGGTGACCGGCGGTGCGGCCGAAACGAGAAAGATCGTCCTCGCCAGGTAGGGTCGACGGGCCCCGGGCGGGGACCTCATCGGAGTCGGAGGGGGCGCGAGACGTCGCGCCCCCGCTTGCTTTCGTGCCGGGGAATCGGTTGTCCTCGGGGTTCGTCTTCGGCGATGAGGCGCCGGAAGGGGGTCCCTTGACGTCTGTGTAGGATGTGGTATAATATAATGTTACGAGGCATCTAGGATGCGTTGCGGGACGTGCTCCAGCAACCTTCATACCCACCGTCCCACGGGCCATCCACGACGGGAGTCGGACCGATGATCGGCAAGAGCAAGCACTGCGCAGGTCTGCTGGTGGTTGGTGTCGTCGTTCTCTGTATCGCCGCGCCGGTCTCCCCGGCCTCGGGACAGGACGCCCGTCCGTCCGAGGGAGAGCCCCTCGGGGTGGCCAACCCCGCGGCCGTCTACTGCCGGGAGTTGGGCTACGATGTGGAGATCGTCAAGACCGAGGATGGCGAACGGTGCATGTGCTTTCTCCCCAACGGCGAGCGATGTGACGCGTGGGATTTCTACCGGGGCAAGTGCTGGCCCGAGTACTCCTACTGCGCCCGCCAGGGGTACCGGATGGAGACGCGCGTGGAGAAGCACGGGGCGTATGTGACCGAGTGCGCCGTGTGCGTTTCCGAGGACGGGACGGTCCTGGGCACGGTGGCCGAACTGATGGGTCTGGAGAAGAAAGTGATTACCGGTGTGGGGGTTCCAATGCCGACGGACGAAGGCCGACGGCGCCGGGCTCCTGAGCGGAAGAGCCGCGATCTTCCGGCCGCCTTCACCTGGTGCGACCACGGGGGCTGCAGCTCGGTCAAGGATCAGGCGTCGTGCGGCAGCTGCTGGGCATTCGCCACGGTGGGACCGCTGGAATGCAACATCATGATCAAGGACAGCGTGGAGGTGGACATCTCGGAGCAGTGGCTGGTCAGCTGCAACCAGGACTACTGGAGCTGCAGTGGTGGGTGGTGGGCGCACGATTATCACCAGTGGAAGACGGACCCCTGCGGGGGAACGGGCGCCGTGCTGGAAGAGGATTTTCCGTACGAGGCCCTGAACCTGCCGTGCGACTGCCCGTACCCGCACGAGTACCTGCTGCTGGGCTGGGACTTCGTGACGACAGATGATGAACTCCCCCCCGTGGATCTGATCAAACAGGCGATCTACGACTACGGACCGATCACGGCCGGTGTGTACGTGACGTGGGACTTTCACCGGTACAGCTATGGGATTTTCGATGAGCACGCCAGTGGACAGATCAACCACGGTGTGACGCTCGTAGGCTGGGACGACAACCAGGGGACCGAGGGGATCTGGATTCTCAAGAATTCGTGGGGGACGGACTGGGGCGAGGGGGGGTACATGCGGATCGAGTACGGCTCCAACAGCATCGCTTTCGCTTGCTGCTACGTCGACTACCTGTGCATGCGGAAGGCCCTGGTCAAGGCCGACGGAACGGGGGACTACCCCACGATCCAGGCAGCCATGGACTCTCTGCCCGTCGAGTGCGCGGGCGTGATCGAACTGGAGGACGGAACGTACACGGGTCCGGGAAACCGGGATCTCCAGATCGAGAACCGGCGGATGATCATCCGCTCGCTGAGCGGCGATCCGGATCTTTGCACCATCGACTGCGAAGGTCTCGGGCGGATGGCCATGGTCCAGGCGTCGGGTGAGCGAACGTCTCTGACGCTGGAAGGACTCACGGTCACGGGAGGGTCGGTCTCGGGGACATCCCGCGGGGGTGCGGTGATGTGTGGGGGCGCCCTGCTCAACCTCCGGGAGTGCGTGATCACGGGCAACCAGGCGGAGGCGGACGGCGGCGCCATCTGCTGCGACTCCTCGTCGCTGAGCATCAATGTCTGCACGATCGAGGACAACACCTCGGCGGGAGCCGGGGGGGCGATCTGGAGCGGCGAGGGCTCGACCGTCGGCATCGATGGGTCGACGCTCAGCGGCAACCGCGCGGGAGTGCGGGGCGGCGCGGTGGCCACATCGGCCACCGATGCGGTCGTGATCTCTGCATGCACGATTTCGGGCAACCGGACCGACAGCACGTCGGTTGACGGGCGCGGTGGCGCGCTCTTCTGCGAGTCTCTGAGCGCCCTGGAGGGCTCGGTGATCGCCGGAAACTGGAGCGCGGGGGCAGGAGGCGGAATCTTCCTCTCGCCCGATGCGGGTTCTGCGACGTCGATGGACGAGTGCACGATCACGGCGAACTGGGCGGTGGGCACCGGAGGCGGCATCTCGTGCGAAGGTGATTTCACGCTCTCGCTCTCTCGAGTGATCGTGTGGGACAACGGTGCGGGTGGTGCGGGTGAGGAGGTCTACCTGGGCGCGGGGAATCCCTCCTTCGAAGCCGCCTGCTCGGACGTGGACTCCACCGGTGTGGCCGGTTCGGGGACGGTCGTCTGGCTGTGGCACAACATCTTCGCCATCCCGGGCTTCTGCGGTGCCCGGGAGTGCACGGACGCGCCGACCAGCGCGGGGGACTACCACCTCAAGGAGCCCTCGCCGTGCGCCGAGGGAAATGCGCCGGCGGTGTGTCACACCATCGGCGCGCTCGGGGTCGGGTGCCCGGCGGCGATCGTGACCGTCTGCGCCGACGGAAGCGGCGACTACCCCACGATCCAGACGGCGGTGGACTCCACGCCGCACTACGACATCATCGAGCTCTGCGACGGGACCTACACGGGCGACGGCAATCGGGACGTCGATTTCCGCGGCAAGGTGTTGACGGTGCGCTCCGAGAGCGGTACGCCGCACGGCTGTGTGATCGACTGCGGGGGCCTTGGACGGGGGTTCTACCTTCATTCGGGCGAGGACTTCCGGGCCGTGATCCAGGATCTCACCGTCGCCAACGGGCATGCGGCCAGGGGCGGCGCCATCCTGTGCGAGGGGGCGTCTCCCACCATCTCCGGGTGCGTCCTGCACCACTCGTCGGCCGACGAGTGCGGCGGCGCGGTCTGTTGTGAGAATGCGTCCCCATCCGTGACGGGCTGCACGCTGGCCGACAACTCGGCCCCTGCGGGCGGCGGGATCGGGTGTCTGGCCTCCTCCCCCGAGATCGATCGCACGATCGTGGCCGCCAGCGTCTCAGGCGAAGCGGTCTTCTGCGACGGCACCAGTGGGCCGGTTCTGTCCTGCTGCGACCTCTACGGCAACGCGGGAGGGGATTGGGTCGGCGCGATCGCGTCGCAGTACGGCGCGGACGGCAACTTCTCGGCGGACCCGTGTTTCTGCGACCCTCCGGGGCACGACTACTTCCTGTATTCCTCCTCGCCCTGTCGGGACGCGTCCGGGTGCGGCCAGGTGGGTGCACTGGGGGTGGGATGCTACCGGGGTTGGGTGTGGCGCGTGCCGCAGGATGTGCCGACGATTCAGGCCGGCCTCGATTCGGCCGTGGCGGGCGACACGGTGCTTGTCTCCTGTGGGACCTACTTCGAGTATGACATGTCCATGACGTCGGGGGCGATCCTTCGGAGTGAGACGGGAAGCGCCGCCTGTGTGACCATCGACGCCGGCGGGCAGGGCCGGATCCTGACCTGCTACGGGATGGACAGTACGACGGCCATCGTCGGCCTGACCTTCACCGGGGGCTCGGCGCACGCCCTGATGTGGCCCGGGAATGCCGGGGGCGCCATCTACTGCGAGGATTCCTCCCCGCAGGTGTCTGGATGCCTGTTCGACGGCAACTCGGCCGAATACGGAGGCGCGGTCACCTCCAGGGCGCACGCGCCGAGGATCCGGGACTGCACGTTCGTCAACAACTCGGCCTCCGGGTGCGGCGGCGGCATCTACAGCTACTACTCGGACCTCACGCTCGAGAACACGATCGTGGCGTTCAGCGCCGAGGGCAACGCGGTCGACGGCTACCAGGGCAGCGCGGGCATCGCCTGCTGTGATTTCTACGGGAACGCAGGCGGAGACTGGGTCAGCTGGGTTGCGGGCAAGGACACCACCGGTGGTAACTTCTGTGAGGATCCCGGCTTCTGCGAGCCCTTCACCGGACACGTGGTGACCTACTCGCCCTGCGCGCCGGGCAACTCCCCGCCCGGTTGCGGTCTGGTGGGCGCGCTGGGCGTCGGCTGCGAGCTGACCGAAATCTCAGAGGTCGAGCGAAGCTTGCCCGCCCGGTTCGCCCTCGGTCCGGCCGTGCCCAACCCCTTCAACCCCGTGACGGCGATTTCCTACGCGATCCCCCCCGGCGGCGGACCCGATCGGGTGACCCTCACGGTCTACAACTGCCTCGGTCAGCGCGTAAAGACGCTGGTCGATACCGGCCAGCCCGCCGGTTTCTACTCGGTTGCCTGGGACGGGACCGATGAGAAGTACCTGGCCGTCGCCAGCGGGGTCTACTTCTACCGGCTGGCGTGGAATGGCAAAGCCGAGACGAAGCGGATGGTTTTGTTGAAATAGAGAGGGCGCCCTTCGATACGCCGCCTCGCGATCCTCGCCGGCTACTCAGGACAGCCGACCAGACCAGTGCATTGTAGGGGCATGGTTCCCACGCCCGGGCGCTGCGGTCACCACGTTGACTGCACCCTTCAGCTCCTTTAGCGCCCGATCCGAGGACCCTCGTGGGTCTCCCTTGTGTTCTTCGGATTCCTCACTTCCTTCGCGACTCGGCTTTCAGTCTACGACCGGACGACAAGCGACGGGGCGGGATCTGAACTCTTCGACCCCCCAGGGCCCGCAGCCGGGCGCGTTGAACTTGGCGACGGCCTCTGCTAGGATCGGAGGATCCGTATCGTCGGCCGTGCGTTTCCCGTGGTCTGGACGTAGAACGAGAGGGACCCGTCGATGAGGCGCGTGATATTCGCGTTTTTCTTCTTCTCGGGCGCTGCAAGCCTTGTGTACGAAGTGGTCTGGACCCGCCAGATTGCCATCCTGCTCGGCAACACCGTGTACGTCGTCAGCATGGTCCTGGCGGCCTTCATGGCCGGACTCGCCGGTGGGAGTGCGCTCATCGGCCGCTGGGCCGATCGTCGGGGCGATCATCTGCGCATCTACGGCGCGCTCGAGATCGCGGCGGCCCTCTACTGTCTTGCGCTGCCGTGGATCGTGAATCTACTGATCCCCCTGTTCCGGTCCATCTACGCGTCCGCAGCGGGGGGCGGCCTGCCTCTCCAGGTCACCAGGGCCGCCCTGACTCTGCTCCTTCTTCTCATCCCGTCGTTCATGTTGGGCGGGACGCTGCCGGTTCTATCGAAGCTGGTGGCGCGAGCGCCCGGCACCTACGGCGAGGACATCGGCACGCTGTACGCGGCCAACACGGTGGGCGCCGTTCTCGGCGCGGCGGGCGCCGGATTCCTGTTCATCCCCGCCTTTGGGGTGAGTGCGACGCTGTTGGGCGCAGCGGCGGTCGCCGTCGGGGTTGGCATCCTATCGTTGATCCTCAACGAACGGTTCCGGGTCGAGCGCCGTGCTCTTCGGGGGACGGACATCGACGCCGCGCCGCGGCCCGATGGCGATGTCGGATCCGAGGCCTTCATCCTGGGGCTTGCGGTGTTGGCGGTCTCGGGTTTTGCGGCGATGGCCTACGAGGTGATCTGGACGCGTCTTCTGACGCTCCTCATCGGGCCGAGCACCTACGCCTTCACGGTCGTGCTGGCAGCGTTCATCGGGGGGCTGGCCGCGGGCAGTGCGCTGTTCGGGAAACACGCCTCGCGATTCCGGAACCTATGGCTTGCCCTCGGTCTGCTGCAGTCGCTGGTCGGCGTGGGGATGCTGATCCTGATGAATTCCGTCGGCTGGGTCTACGGTGCGCTCCTCGGAATCATGGATGTCTTCGAAGAGAACATGCTCGCCGTCTACCTGGTGGAGATCCCGTTCTTCTTCGCCCTCCTGCTGGTGCCCACCGTGTTCTCGGGCGGCACGTTCCCTCTGGTCTTCCAGACGCTCCGGACCCCGAGGAGCGGGCTCGGGCGAGCGGTCGGCGGCCTGTACGCGGGGAACGCCGCGGGCGCCGTAGCGGGAAGTCTGGTGGCCGGTTTCATGATGATTCCGGCACTCGGCATCCGGGGGTCGCTGCGTCTGTCGATTCTGATCAACCTGAGCATCGGCCTTCTCCTTCTGATTTACGCGGCGGTGCGGAAGGCCGCATCCGGGCCGGTCCCGGCGCCGGGCCGCGCGAGGGTGCTGGGTGTTCTCTCCCTGGCGGGCGTTGCGCTGGCCTTCGTTCTGCCCGGGTGGTCCGATTCCCTCCTCGTCTATCCGCCCTACGAAGCCGTCCGCCGGAACCTGCCCCGCTTCGAGGAGTTCCTCCAGCGGGGGTGGCGGCTGCTCTACTACCGGGAGGGCGTTGGGGCGACCGTGGCCGTCTACGAGGGGGCCGGCAGCCGAACGCTGAGCATCGAGGGGAAGCCGGACGCCTCTACCTGGTCGCCCGGATGGCTCAGCCAGTGGATGGAACAACAGCGTGATGAAACCCGCCAGGCCACCGACATGCGGACGATGGTCCTGCTCGGCCACTTGCCCATGTTCTGTGCCGGGAACCGGGAAGACGTGCTCGTGATCGGGCTCGCCAGCGGCGTGACCGTGGGCGCGGTGGAACAGCACCCCGAGGTCCGGTCCGTCGTGTGCGCCGAGATCTCGCCCGAGGTGGTCGAGGCGTGCTCGTACTTCGCCCACGCAAATCAGGACGCGCTGGCAGATCCCCGGCTCACGGTCGTGCTCGAAGACGGCAGAAACCACCTGCTCATGAACCCGGGCCGGTACGACGTGATCATCAGCGAACCGTCGAACCCCTGGATGCCGGGATCGGCGAAGCTCTTCACGCGCGAGGCGTTCGCGGCCGCCCGGGGTGCGCTCAAAGAGGGCGGCGTCATGTGCTCATGGGTGGAGGCCTACAGCATGCCGCCCCGGGTGATGCGTTCGATCATCCGCAGCTTCACCGATGCATTCCCCCATGTGGTTCTGTTCGCCCTCACGGGAAACGACTGTTGCCTGGTCGGCTCGACGCGGCCTCTCCACCTGCGTCCCGAGGATTGGGCGAGACGGATGGATGTGTCCTCGGTCCGCCTGGACCTGGACCGCATCTCGGTCGTGGACTGGTCGCAGCTGGCCAGGCGGGCGCTCGCGACGACCGAGAGTCTGCGGCGGTCGGTGATGGGCGACGAGCCGAACACGGACGACAACAGCATCGTCGAGTTTCTCTCTCCGATCAGCCTCAGCGGGTTCATGGCCTACAGGAACTGGGCCTGGATGGTGGAGTGCGACGTGGATCTTGGAGAGTTCCTCTACGGGTCCGTCTCCCCGGCCACGGTGGAAGAGTTCGAGACGCACTTCAGGGACCGGGCGGCCAGGATCCGGGCGACCCTGTCGGGGGTGGAGGCGTCCGGCGTGGGCTCATGACGTCTCTGCTCCGCCTGTTTCGGCGTTTGGAGGCCGCCGAGGCGCGTCGTCTCGGCGGAGGACCTCCGCTTCCAGGGTCGCGCCCATCCGGTCCGTGTTCTCGGCGATCGGCTCTCTGGCCGTCGTAAGCGACTCGCGCTCCGCGGTCTCCGTGGTCCGCTCTTCCGCATGTTACGAATGAGTACGCCGGCCCCTAAGGCGTGAACTCCGCGCAGATAGGCGTGTGGTCGGACGGCTTGGGCTTGAGGCGCGGGGCCTTGTCGATCCAGGCCCGGGTGGATTTCTTCGCCAACGGTTCGGTGGCCAGGATGTGGTCCAGCCGCCAGCCCAGGCCTCGCTCGGCGGACAGAGGCAGGCGATAGTCGAAGAACGAGAACTGTTTCTCGCCGGGTTCGTGTTTTCGGAAGACATCCCTGAACCCCCAGCTCAGAACCTCGGCCAGCGCCTTTTTCTCGTCGGGATGAAAGCACACCTGGCCCGCCAGGCGTTTGGGATCGAACACATCCCGGTCCTCGGGCGCCACGTTGAGATCGCCCATCCAGAGGACGGGGTCTGAGGGTTCGAAGTACGTCTGGAAGTACCGGGCGAGGCGCTCGAACCACTGGAGCTTCAATCGAAACCGCGGCGAGTCGACGGCGGTTCCCTGCGGGATGTAGGTGTTGACGACCCAGATCCCGTCGATGCGGGCGGAAATGAGGCGCGCCTCCTCGGTCTCGCGGGTGTCCCCGAGTCCTCGGGTGACCTCCTCCGGTTCGGAGCGGCTCACGATGGCGACGCCGTTGTAGGATTTCTCCCCCCAGTAGACCGCGTGGAGGGAGAGGTCGTCGAACACCTCGGTGGGGAAATCCCGATCCTGGACCTTGGTTTCCTGGAGACACAGGATGGCGGGTTCCTCGTCGAGGATCCAGTCGGAAAGGATGCCGAGCCTCGACCGGATCCCATTGACGTTGAAGCTGGCAACCTTCATGACCACAGACCTCCCGGGAGCGCGCCCAACCTCGGGGCTCGAAGCCCGCAAGTAGTCACGCAAGGCGGCGGAGGCTCCTGTCGGATCGCTTCCAGGCTATGGCAATCCAGCCGGGGATGCAACGGGAGAGGTGGACGAGAGCGCAAAGAGCGCGGTCTGGGTGGGTGGCCTCGGGTCGGGTGATCTTCGCAGCCGGAGGGGAGAATCCAGGTCCGAGAGATAGAAAGGCACAAGCTGTTGCAATTAATACGTGATACCTATATCGCCCCGAATTCGATATACTTGTTGCTTTCCTGCCCTGGTTATGCTATCATTATATGTCAAAGTGGAGAGTGTCCCTCCGCTGTTGAAAACGTGGAAAGCGGTGGGGTTGTCTGGGGTTGTGCTTCAGTCTTGCCTTCCTGTGAGAAGGCAAGGAGGAAGGAGGCGTAACGCGGATGTTTGCTAAGGTATTGACTCTCGCTGTGGGCATGGTGCTCTGTGTTGCGGGCGGTGCGTCTGCGATCGTGGTCGATGGCGTGAACGATTTCCCGCCGGCGGCGCTCATCGACGCCGACGGCGGTGACACCGAATTCGCACCGATCGACCTCCTCGACGTCTATGTCGACTTCGACGGTACCAGCTTCTACGTGGGCTACGGCCACGACCACGACGGCTGGACGGGCGTCCAGATCGGCATTGCCTTCGTAACCAGCGCGACCGGTGGCGGGACCTTCGATCCGTGGGCCCACATGATCGGGTTCGCCGGATTGTGCCTGCCGGACTACATCGCCTACGTCAACCTCGATTCGGGCTGGACCGAGTGGTGCATCTGGAACGGGAGCGATTGGGATCGCATTGCGAACGTCCTCAACTGGGTGACGGCCACCGAGTTCGACGAGATCGGTATTCCGTACGCCGACATGGGCATCGACTGCTACATCTACAGCCAAGTCTTCCTGGAGCTCTGGGTGACCCAGGACGGCAACACCAAGGGCCCGCTGGATCTGAGCTACAACGACGATCTGCAGCTCAGCACGCCCTCGGGCACGCTTTGGGACATCGACCAGCCGGTCATGATCAGCTGCTACCACTGCATCGACCTCTTCGGTCCGAGTGGGACCGAGGACGAGACGTGGGGCGGCGTGAAGAGCCTCTGGAGATAGTAGGGCGCTACGGTCGCCGATTGGGTACTCTGGCAGGGGGGCTTCGCCCCCCTGCTTTCTATTTCCCGCGCGTTCCCATCGGGTCCTGTCTCGAAGGACTCCCACCGCGCTCCCTGCGGTGCGTGCGATGGGAGGCCCTCCCTTCGAGCCACCCGCTGGGACGATGGCTGTAGGCCGCTCCCTCCGCGAGTTGTTTCCCGCGCGTTCCCATCGAGTCCTGTCTCGAAGGTGTGACCGCCTTCGGGCGGCCGGAGATGCGGTTCTCAAAAGCCATGATGGCACGCGTGCGACCTGAAGTGGAGGGTGGAGACTGGCGGCGCGCCAAACCCGCATGGCTCTCTCGATTCCGATCTCCGGCCGCCCTTCCTTGGGATGGAGACATTGCATGGTGTGTCCGCGCGCTGGCTCAGCGGTCGTCCGCTGGGGGTGGCATGGGGTAGGGTTCCCGCCGCCCGCAGGCAACGAGGACGGCGGGATGACCCCATGACAGGACCCGCAGCGGACGCGCGGCCCTGGGCCGGAGACGCGCATCCCAAGGGCCATGACGGTTCGAGAAGGCCATCGGAGCGGGAGTGGCCACGGGGCGCACGCCCCCGGGGGGGCCCTACGCCTTGAGGTACCGGTACATGAGGTGCCCGCGGCCGATCTGGTAGCCGATGACACTCCCGAGGACGGCCGCGTAGGCCATCCCGGCCCCGAAGATCTCGAGGCTGATCACGGCGGCGGCAATCGGCACGTTGAGGGAGGAGGCAAGGCAGGCCGTCATGCCCGCGATCAGAAACGGCAGCGATTGCGCCGGATCGACTGCGAAGATCGAGGCGACCACGGCTCCGGAGAGAACGCCCAGCGTCATGGCCGGCATGGTGAGTCCCCCCGACCCGCTCGAGCCCACCGTAAAGGTCACGGCGAGGCCGATCCCCACCAGGAGTCGCGCCAGGGATCCGATCTCGTAGGCAACCGTCGTCCGAAGAAGGTCCGGGATGCCCCGGCCGAAGAGGTCGACGCCGGTAAAGAGAACCTCCCGACCGAAGACGACGGCCGCCGTCGCGCAGAGTACGGCGCCGATCACGGGTCGCCACCTGAGCGGGATGTGTCGCCGCTCGAGGAAGTACGGGAGGCGTTTGTTGGCGTAGACGAAGAGAATGCCGACGAACCCCGCCGCTACGGCCGTCACCAGCGTGATGGCGATCGTGGCGGCCGAGATCCCCGCCGCCCAATCGGGGTGTATCCATCCGAGTCGGACCTGGCCCCGGAGAAGCCCACTCACGAGAAAGGCCGCCGTGCTCGTCAGGATGGCGGGGAAGAGGGCCGCGTAGGATAGCGATCCGCCGAAGAGGATCTCGACCGCGAAGATCCCGCCCCCCAGAGGGGAGAGAAACAGCGCCCCCACCGCTCCCGCAGCCCCGCAAACCCCTGAGAGCTGGAGACCGGATTCCTGATCCCAGACGAACCTCCTCAGGAACGGGAGGCACCGACAGAGGACCAGTCCCAAGGCGGCGTGAATGGCCACGAACGGCCCGACCAGCCCGCCGCGAGCGCCGCTTCCGAGGGTCGCCAGCGTGGCCAGGACCTTCAGTACCACGAACCGGATCCCAAGACGGCTCTCCCGATCCCCCGAGGTCTTGATGTAGGTGTAGATCCCCTCGCCCCGGGCTTCCCGATCGACGCGGAAGATGGCGAATCCATTGATGAATCCACCCAAGATCGGAAGCACGAAGATGATCGCCCCGGGGGAGAGGCTTCGGAGAGAGGCCAGTAGGAGGAGCGTCTCTCGAAGTGCGTGGACCAGGCACCCGGAGACGGCGCCCACCACGACGGCCAGCACCACCCAGCGTCCGAGAAGTCGGACGTGGTCGATATCCCGCGGAAGAAGAAGGGCAGGGGCGGATATCGGTGGGGTGACCTGGCGGGTCGCCACTGAAAATGCTCCGCATCTGGAGTTCCCAAAGAACACAACGATCCCCAAGAGCTGATCGGCAATGCCAAAGGAGAGCTTTAGGACTGCAAGGACAAGCCGAAGTCCTTGTGCTGCAAGACGGCATCCAGATGCCGCACTCCAGTGCGCTCTCCCGCGCGCGCCCTCTCGGCCTCGCGCACTCCTGCCGTCGCGTGTCCTGAGTGGCCGCCGAGGATCCCGAGGCGGCGTATCGAAGGACACTCTCGCCTTGTCGCCCCGTCGCGCCCTCGCGCACTGGAGCCCGCGCCTTGTCTCCCCGTCGCGCCCTCGGCGCAGGCCACCGATTCCCCTTGACACCTGCACAAATGTGCAGTACCCTGGAAACGAGATCCTACAGGGGGAAGGGAATCATGCCGCTCTCGGCGTCCCAGAGATCGATCCTGCAGTTCATCCGAGACTCGGTGGAGGCGCACGGCCGCCCGCCCTCCATCCGCGAGATCGGGGACCATTTGGGAATCCGTTCGACCAACGGGGTCCGCTACCATCTCTCGGTCCTCGAGCGGGAGGGCTTTCTCCACCGCCAGGGCCGGGTATCCCGGGGAATCCGCCTGACCGAGGAGGGGTACCGGGTCGGCCGGGAGGGGGGACGGATCCGGCTGCCGGTCGTCGGCCGCGTGGCTGCCGGGAAACCTCTCCTCGCCGGGGAGAACATCGAAGACATCCTGGATCTGGATGCAAAGGTAGCCGGATCGGGCACCTTCGGCCTCCGGGTCCGGGGCGACAGCATGAAGGGAGCCGGAATCCTGGAGGGAGACGTGGCCATCGTCCGGGCTCAGGAGGCCGCGGGCCCGGGAGACATCGTCGTGGCCCTCATCGGGGAAGAGGCGACCCTCAAGCGGTATCTGCCCCGGAAGGGCCGCGTGGTCCTCCGGGCCGAGAACCCCAAGTACAAAGATATCGCGGTTCTTCCCGGGGCCGACGAAGTCCGGATCCTGGGCAGAGTGGTGGGGATCATCCGGGAAGGGATGTAGGCAAGCCGTTGGCCGGACCATCTCCATCCGGGAAGGGATGTAGGCGAGCCGTTGGTTAGAACCATTTTCCATATCGACATGGATGCCTTCTTTGCGGCGGTTGAGGTCCTGTCCAACCCCCGACTGGCGGGAAAACCCGTGATCGTTTGCGGCGATCCCGACCGCCGTTCGGTGGTCTCCACCGCCTCCTACGAAGCCCGCGCGTACGGCGTTCACTCGGGAATGCCCGTCGCCGAGGCCCGGCGGCGTTGCCCGGGAGGGATCTTCCTTTGCGGGAATCCCGACAAGTACGTCTTCCTCTCGGTTCGGATCCTCAGCCTCCTCAAAGAATTCACCGACAAGGTCGAGCCCTTCAGCATCGACGAAGCCTTTCTGGATCTCACCGAAAGTCTCACGGGGAGGGCGACGCCCGCCGAGTACGGCCGGAGGATCAAAGACCGGATCCGGGAGCGGGTCGGTCTGACCTGCTCGGTCGGCGTCGGCCCCAACAAGCTCGTGGCCAAGATGGCTTCTTCTCTCCTGAAACCGGACGGGCTCTCGATCGTCGCGGCCGATCGGTTCGCCGAACTCTTCGGCCCTAGGCCCGTCTCGGCAATCTGGGGCGTGGGGAAGAAAACCGAGGCGGAGCTCAACCGGATGGGTATCCACACCGTTGCCGATCTGGCCGCGTCCCCCGAGGAGCGTCTTGTCCGAGCCTTCGGTGTGGAGGGCGGGAGGTTCTGCTTCGCGGCCAGGGGCGAGGATGACACACCCGTCATTCCCTACTACGAGGGGATCGAGGCCAAATCCGTGGGGCACGAGCACACCCTCTGGAGGGATGAGGGGGATGGCGATCGACTGGAGGCCGTGATCCTGAGACTTTCCGACCAGGTCGCCCGCCGCCTCCGGGCGCACCACTACCTGGCGAGAACGGTCACCCTCAAGATCCGACTCGCCGATTTCCGGACCTTCACGCGCCAGCGGGTCCTAGGTGTGTACACGGACGAGGAGCGGACCCTCGGGAACATGGCCCGGGATCTCTTCCGGAAGAACTGGAGGGGGGAGAAGATCCGGTTGTTGGGCGTGAGCGCGTCCAACCTGATCCGGATACAGGCATCCCCCCAGTCCCTCCTATTCGACGAGGACAGGAAACATCGGGATCTCATCCGGACCATCGATGAGGTCAAGGATACCTTCGGGGAGAACGCGCTCACCCGAGGAAGACTCGTGAGGTCATGATGAGAACGGACACCGGGGGACCCGCCCACGCGATCGACGATCTTCTCTCCGCCCCGGCCTTCCGGGAACGCATCGTGCACGTCGAGCGGATTCCCGCTCGACGCGCACGGTACGCCTCGCCGCAGAGGCCGCTCGACGAACGGCTTCGGACCGCACTCGGAAGGATGGGAATCGAATCGCTCTACGCCCACCAGGCCGAAGCCATGGACGCCGCCCGCCGCGGCGAGAACGTCGCCGTGGTCACCTCCACCGCCTCGGGCAAGACTCTCTGCTACAACCTGCCCGTGATCGAGACGCTGTTGGACAACGCCGGCGCGACGGCCCTCTACCTCTATCCGACCAAGGCCCTGACCCAGGACCAGCTCAAGGGCCTCGAGCGCCTCGCGGGCGAACACCCCGCAATCGCCCGGGGGCTGAGGATGGGCGTGTACGACGGCGACACCCCTGCGCACGCGCGCCGCCGGATTCGGGACGAGGCAAACCTGGTGCTCTCCAACCCGGACATGCTGCACGCCGGGATCCTTCCCCGCCATACGAAGTGGGGTCGGTTCTTCACTCACCTGAAGTACGTCGTGGTGGACGAAATCCACACCTATCGCGGGATTTTCGGCTCCAACGTAGCCGACGTCCTGCGGAGGCTTAGGAGGATTGCCCATCGCTACGGCGCCGAGCCGCAGTTTGTCCTCTCCTCGGCTACGATCGCCAACCCGCGCGAGCACGCCGAGAAGCTCGTGGGTCTCCCCGTGAGCGTGATCGACCGGGACGGCGCGCCTCGCGGCCCAAAGACGTTCGTCCTCTGGAACCCGCCGACGATCGACGCGTCCAGGATGGTGAGGCGATCGTCCAACGTAGAGGCTCACGAGCTGATGGTCTCCCTGGTGGAGCGGGGGGTCCAGACCATCGTGTTCGCCAAGGCCCGAGTCGTGGCCGAGCTCATCCTGCGCTACGCCCGGGAGTCGCTCCTCAAGCGCCGGCCCCAGTTGGCCAACCGGATCCGTGCGTACCGCGGCGGCTATCTGCCCAAGGAACGCCGCGCGATCGAGAAGGCCCTCTTCTCCAGAGACCTCCTGGGAGTGTCATCCACCAACGCGCTGGAGCTCGGGATCGATGTCGGGAGCCTCGATGCCAGCATCATGGTGGGGTTCCCGGGCACCGTCGCCAGTACCTGGCAGCAGGCCGGCCGCGCGGGGCGCACGACGGCCGAGGCGTTGGCCGTCCTCATCGCGTACAACGACCCGATCGACCAGTACCTGGTCCGCCATCCGGGGTACTTCTTCGGCCAGTCGCCCGAGTCGGCGGTGATTGATCCCGAGAACCCGTACATCCTGGCCAACCACCTGGGCTGCGCGGCCTTCGAGCTTCCGCTCACGGGGTCGGACGCCGAGTACTTCGGGCCGCTGACGCCCGTGGTGGCCGAGGCTCTTCAGAGTTCCGAGAAGGTCAAGGAAATCGACGGGCATGGGTACTGGTCGTCCCCCGACTTTCCCGCGGCGGGAACCAATCTGAGGACGATCTCCGAGAACACCTTCACCATCGTGGACGCGGGCGACCGGGCCACCGTCATCGGGAACGTCGACGCCATCAGTGCGCCAGAGCTGGTGTACCCCGAGGCCATCTACCTCCACGACGGGGAAACCTACTTCGTGCGGGAGCTGGATCTGGAACAGAAGATCGCTGTGGTCGAGAAGAGGCCGGTGGACTACTATACCCAGCCCATGTTGGAATCGAGCATCCGCATCACGCGCCCCAGGAAGGATCGGGCGACCGGGTTCGGCCACGCGTTCCTCGGCGATGCGGTGGTGACGTGGGCCACGGTGGCCTTTAAGAAGATCCAATTCTACGGGATGGACTCCATCGGTTACGCGAACCTGGACCTGCCGCCCCAGCACCTGGAGACGGTGGCCGCCTGGTTCTACCTGACCGACGAGATCGCAAGCGCCGTTCGGGCTGCAGGCCGGAATCCGGTCGAGGGGTTGGTCGGGGTCCGCAACTTGCTCATCAGCATTCTTCCGCTCTTCGCCATGTGCGACCGCCAGGACGTGGGGGGGGTGGTCAGCTCCTCGCAGACCGGGAAGCCGACCGTGTTCCTGTACGACCGTTTCCAGGGAGGGCTCGGGTTCGCGGCCCGCGCGTACGAGCAGTTGGAGGACCTGCTCCGCGCCGCCGGGGATTTCCTGGAAGGATGTGAGTGCGAGGGCGGGTGCCCGTCGTGCGTGGGGCTCCCGGTCCTCATTCCTCCTCAACACCAGGACCCGGACGTCCTGTCGGGTTGGCCCATCCCGGACAAAGAGGCGGCCCGCTCGATCCTCAGGCTCGTGGCCGGAGGTGAGGCATGAGCCTCTCGGGTGGGGGGCCGCGGGGCGGGTTGCCGGAGGAGTTCTGGGAGCGACTGATGGACGCCGCCCGCCGGGCGCGCGAGGAGGCACCGCCTGCGGAGAAGCTGGACGGCGGGCTTCCGCCCCTGGAGGAGGCATCCACGGCCCACGGGCCCTCGCTCGTCCGATCGCTCGCCATCGGGCCGGACGGATCCGGGCTCGAGGGGACCTTCCGCAAGCTCTCGGCGCTTGCCGACCTGCTGGAACGCCCCGACCTCCTGCCCCCGGACCTCGAACCTCTCGTCCGGTCGGGTTTGGAGGGCGCTCTGTTTCTGGATCTGGAGACTACGGGCTTCTCGTCGACCCCCCTGTTTCTGGCCGGCACCCTCAAGGTCGAGCGGGGCCGGATGCATGTCCGGCAGTTCTTCGCCAGGGACTACTCGCAGGAGAGGAGTGTCCTTCAACAAGTCTCGCACGTGCTCTCCGGGTGCCGCGCCCTGGTCACCTTCAACGGCAAGGCCTACGATCTTCCCTTCCTCAGGGAACGCTGCTTCTTCCACGGAATCCGCCTGCAGGCGGACCCGCCCCACCTGGATCTGCTCCACCCCGCGCGCCGTCGCTGGAAGCACGACCTTCCCAACTGCCGGCTCGTGACCCTGGAATGGCACCTCTGCGGGAGGCATCGCCGCGGTGACATCCCCGGGTCGGAGATCCCGGCGGTCTACCACGAGTTCGTGCGCCGGGGCTCCTCGCCCGTGATGCGCCGGGTGTTCCACCACAACGTGATGGATCTGGTGACGCTGGTGGAGCTGCTGTCAGAGATTGCCGCGGTTCCCCCAGCCGGCCGGAGCTGCGGGTCTTGAGGGCGATGGGGCAGGCATAGTAGCGCCTCGCACCGGGTCCTGTCATGGGAACATCCCGCCGTCCTCGTGGCCTGCGGGCGGCGGGAGCC
>Ga0180437_10004639_pt1 | contig 19439 bp, 18 predicted proteins | sample SS_ome_4_FD_132410 | JGI IMG/M metagenome (GOLD analysis project Ga0180437, IMG submission 132410) | Hypersaline lake sediment archaeal communities from the Salton Sea, California, USA - SS_3_D_1 metaG | ecosystem: Environmental > Aquatic > Non-marine Saline and Alkaline > Hypersaline >... | reverse complement strand
ATTTTCTGGCCTTTACCCGATTAGGGTTTGTGGGCAGAATACCGCCTCCGGTAAGACCCCGTCTCGGTGGCCGATGCGCTTGCGTGCCGGCGCGGCGTCCTCAACCGAGCGCACGGCCGGGTTAAGGAACACCCTCTCTTCTCCCACGCAGCAAGGAGTGCTCGAAGTGACGAAGACCCAAATCTTGGCCGTCCTATTGGCCTGTCTGGCGGCGGCGAGTCTGGCCGTCCCGCCCGCCGTGGCCCAGACCGCCCCCCGGCCCAACATCGCGATGTTGGACATCAACTACGTCTTCAAGAACCACACCCGCTTCAAAGCGTCGATGGCCGACCTGAAGGCCGAGATGGAGCGGGTCGACCAGGTGCTCAGGACCCAGCGCGATCAGATCCAGGCCCTCCAGGAAGAGCTGAAGGGGATCAAGCCGAGCAGCCCCGACTACAAAGTCAAAGAGCAAAACCTCGCCCGGCAAATGGCCGACCTCAACATCCAGGCCCAGGCGCAGCGGAAGGAGTTCCTGCTCAAAGAGGCGCGGATCTACCACGACATCTACAAGGAGATCCAGCAGGTGGTGGGCTACTACGCGGCCCAACAGGGTTTTTTGGCCGTGATGAGGTTCAACGGCGACGCCGTGGACCAGGAGAATCCGGACGACGTCCTCCGCTACATCAATCAAGACACGGTCTGGTTCGCCCAGGGAATGGACATCACGCCGGTGATTCTGGAGACGCTCAACGCGAGGGCGGGAGTAAGCGCCAGCCGCACGAGCGCCCCGATGGGCACGAACCCCTCGCGGCCGACGGTTCCGTTCCAGCGTTAGCCGCCGGCTCGGAGGGAGAGTGGAATCGAGCAGGGAAGCTCGCAGTCAGCACGGCAGTACCTTTCAAGTACAAGTCAAGGACGACTTGCAGCCTTTGATGGACGATTCAGCCAAGCAATGCACCATTGCCGCGGCGGCCGCGGTGGAAGGGTTTGGATACTGGGAAGGGCGGGACGTCCGCGTCGAGTTCCTTCCCGCCGAGCCGGGTACCGGCATCGTCTTCGTCCGCTGCGACTTGCCGGGCCGACCGCGGATCCCCGCGCGCGTGGAGAACCGCGTGGAGACGCCGCGGCGGACCAGTCTGCGGTTGGGTGCCGCGGGCGTGGACATGATCGAGCACATCATGGCTGCGCTGGCCGGCTTGGGGGTGGACAATTGCGAGGTCTCGGTGGACGCAGCCGAAATGCCCGGCTGCGACGGCTCCAGCCTGCCCTTCGTCGAGGCCGTCGACGCGGTGGGGATCGTCCTCCAGGACGCCCCCCGCCCCCGCCAGATCGTCCGCGACGTCTTGCGGCTGGAAAACGGCCGCGGCTGGTTCGAGGTCAAGCCGCTCGAGCAGCAGCAGACCCTGCTCTGCTACCAGCTCGACTACGGCGAGGGGAATCCGATCGGCCGCCAGTCGTTCGAGTTGGAGCTCACGCCGGAAAGCTTCCGCCGCGAGCTAGCCTCTTGCCGCACGTTCATGCTCAAGTCGGAGGCCGACTGGCTTTTGGCACAGGGGCTGGGGCAGCGCGCCACCTGCCGTGACCTCCTGGTCTTCGGCGACCACGGCCCGATCGACAACCAGCTCCGCTTTCCCGACGAGTGCGTCCGCCACAAGCTTCTGGACATGGTGGGCGACCTGGCGCTGGCCGGCTGCCAGTTGATCGGCAGCTTCAGCGCCTGCCGCAGCGGTCACCGGCTCAACGCCGAGCTGGTCGGGGCCCTGAGAACGGTGGCCGAAATCGTCAATCCCTGGAGGCGCTGTGCCTGAAGAAAGAGAATAGCGCGTCTGGTCAAGGAAGATCCTCACGCCGGTCCGGCCGCCGGGCACACGTTCCCACGGCTCAACCCGGCGGAAACAAGCGCAAGGAGGCGCGGTGCGATGGCTAGCTACGTCGCGGAAAACGTCTGCATCGATCCCAGGGCCGAGATCGGCAGCAACGTGCGGATCGGCCCTTACTGCGTCATCGGACCCCACGTCCGCATTGGCGACGGGACGCGGCTGGAAAACAACGTCACGCTGATGGGCCACGTCACGCTCGGAAGGCGGAACCACGTCTACCCCGGCGCCGTCATCGGCGGGGAGCCCCAGGACGTCAGCTACAACGGGGCGGAGACCGAGGTCATCATCGGCGACGACAACATCATCCGCGAATGCGTGACGATCAATCGCGGCACGGAGAAGGAGGAAGGAATCACCTTCGTCGGCGACCACAACTTCCTCATGGCCTGCTGCCACGTCGCCCACGACTGCCGCGTGGGGAGCCACATCGTGATCACCAACGGCACGCTCTTGGGCGGGCACGTCCACATCCACGACCACGCCACGCTCTCCGGCGGCGTGGCGGTGCATCACTACGCCACGATCGGTTCGTACAGTTTCGTGGGCGGGATGAGCGCGGTCCGGCACGACGTGCCTCCCTACATGCTCGTCGAGGGCCACCCGGCGCGGCCCCGCTGCATCAACGTCGTCGCCCTGAAACGAAACAACTTTTCCGCCCACGACATGAACTGCCTGGCCGAGGCGCATCGCCTGCTCTACCGCGCCAAGGTCGGACTGGACAACGCCCGTGAAATCCTCCGCAACAACGGCCAGTTGGTTCCCCACGTCAACCACCTGCTGAATTTCGTGCAGAACCAGCAGGAAGGCCGCCACGGCCGGGGCCGCGAGCGGATCAGGAGGGCCGCATGATGACCGTCGCCAAGAAGCTGCGGATCGCGGTGATTGGAGCGGGACGGCTCGGTAGCTTTCACGCGCAGAAACTGGCCGCCTGCGACGACGTCGAGCTGGTCGGCGTGGTCGATCCCTTGGCGGAGAACTGCCGGCGCGTGGCCGCCGAGTGCCGCTGCCCGGCCTTCTCGGATCACCGTGAGCTGTTCGGCCGTCTCGATGGAGTCGTGATCGCCGCGCCCGCGCAGTTCCATCACACGCTGGGGCTCCAGTTTCTCAGCGGCGGCGTTCACGTCTTGATGGAAAAGCCGCTTGCCGCGCGGCGCTCGGAAGCGGAACAACTGGTAGCCGTGGCCCGGCAGATGGGCGCGGTGCTCCAGGTCGGTCACGTCGAGCGGTTCAACCCGGCGCTGGAGGCCGCCGCGCCCTGCATGGCCAACCCCAAGTACGTCGAGGCCGTCCGCGCCGGCGGCTTTACCTTCCGTTCCACCGACGTCGGCGTCGTGCTCGACTTGATGATCCACGACCTCGATCTCGTGCTGGCGATGGCCCGCTCGCCGGTCACCAGGGTCGACGCCCTGGGGCTTTCGGTGCTCGGCTCGCATGAAGACGTGGCCAACGCCCGCCTCGAGTTCGAGTGCGGCTGCGTGGCCGTGCTGAGCGCGTCGCGCGTGAGCCGCCAGGCGGTCCGGCGGATGAAGATCTGGTCGCAGGTCGGGCTGGCCGACGTCGATTTCGCCGCCCGTACGACCACGCTCACCCGCCCCAGCGAGACGCTCTTGGGCCGGCGATTCGACGTCGATTCGCTCACGCCGGAGGAAGTGGAGCACTACCGCGAGCACCTTCTCGATGAGCATCTCCCCTGCGAAACGGTCACGGCCGAGCCGGTCGACGTGCTGAGCCTGGAGCTGGCCGACTTCGTCCAGAGCATCCGCAAGCGCTTGCATCCGCGGGTGACGGGCGAGCACGGGCGGGACGCCGTCGCGGTGGCCGAGGAGATCCTCGCCCGCATCCACGCCCACGCCTGGGACGATGACGTCGGCGGCCCGGTCGGGCCGATGGCTGTGCCGCGTCCGAGCGTTATTCCGGCCCCCCACTGGAGCCTCAAGCCCGGCCGCGTTTCCGTCAAGCGGAAGGAAGCGGGCTGAGCGAGCTGAGGCGAATCAGAACGCCTCAAAGACATACTCCAAGCTGAAGTAAGCCCCTGCCAGGATGAAGACCCACCCGGTGGTCATCCTCGCCCACCATTCGACGGCCGACAAGACATTGTAGGTCTTGCCGACGGCGCGAGCGCTGTAGGCCAAGAGGAAGGCCACGACGAGCACCGGCAGGGCCGTGCCGACGCCGTAGACAAGCGGCAGCAAGATCACTCCGCCCGGCAGGGAAGCGTGCGGCAGGCTGATGCCGATCTTGGCGAGCACTGCGGCAATCGCGCCGGCCTCGGCGCCCATTGTCAAGGCCAGCAGGCCGAAGAACCAGGCGGCCGAGGTCGGGCAGAACGAGACGGCGAAGAGGATGCCCAAAAGCAACGCGCCCCAGACGCCCATCGCGTCCACGCGTTTTTGCATCCGCTCGCTCATCATCGTTCCCTCGCCGCCGAACGTGACCAGGCCCACCAAGAACACGCCGAGGAGCAAAAACACCGGCCCCAACACGAGGTGCATGTACTTCTGCAGGAAGATCGACACGGCGGGAATGGACAAGGCGGTCGTCGTCAGCAACACGGCCAAGGCGAGATAAAGCAGGCAGCGGCCCAGCGTGTAGAGCAGGCCGGCGTGGATCACCAACCGCGAGTTCTCGACCTTCCGCCCGATGTAGGAGATGGCGGCGATGTTGGTCGCCAGCGGGCAGGGACTGATGGAAGTCAGCACGCCGAGATACAAAGCCGCCAGGCCGTAAGCAAGGTAGGCAACCACCGACTGTCTCCGGGTCACGTCTTGAAGCGGCACTCCCCGCGTGCGGGCTCACTTGCAGTAGGCGGCCACGTTTTCCTGGACGTATTTCACGAATTCCTTCTTGTCTACAACTTTCATCCAGATGTCTTCGAGATTCTTGAATCCTGCCACCTTGTTGCCGACCACCTTGGCAACCACCAGTGCCGGCCCGCTGATGCGGTAGCCTTTGACCAGCGCGGCATTCTTCTTGTCCTGGAAATCGATGTAGTGGAACTCGACGGTGCGGTCCTTGAGCTGCTCGACGAATCCGCTCTTGACGGCTTCTTCGGAGTAGCTGCCCATCTTCAGGCACGTGGCGCAGCGCTCCGTGCGGTGGAAGTACATCACGACGACGCGGTCGGCGGGGGCCTCGGCGGCCTCCGCCCGTTGCGCGATCGCGAAGACGGTCAAGGCCATCGAGACGGCAGCCACCATGCTGGCGATCATCCGTTTCATCCGATCTTCTCCTCTCCATGAATGGGCAAACAAAATACTTCTTCCCTTACGGAATGGGAAGGTCGTCCGGGACGACGGGAACCGGGATGTCCAGCGACTCGGAGTCAGCGTCAGGCAGCGGAATCTCCGCCGCTTCGCTGCTCGTTCCGCCTGCCAAATCGGCGTCCTCCGATCCCAGCATCCGGCCGATCTCGTCGTGGACGAACGCGGCGAAGGCGGGCTGGTCGCCCACCAGCGCCCAAACCCGGTCGAGGCGACTCCAATCCTTGATCTCGCCGCCTTCCATGCGGGCCAGCACGACGACCGGCATGATGATGTCAAACTTCTCGGCAAGCCCCGCGGCCGAGGAATCTTCGTAGTTCAGGATCTTCCACGCCAGCGCTCCGCTCTGCAACTGGCCGGCAAAGTCGCCGTGCACCACTTCGTAGGCCTGCGACTCGATGGCCTGGCAGGTCGGGCAGCGGGTGTTGCCGTGGAAGTAATAGACCACGAGGCCGTCGCGGAACGCCTCGCCCGCCGCCGCGCCCGCTGGCGCCGCGATCAGGCCCTGCTTGCGGATCGCCTCGAGCTCCTCGACGATCCGGGCCAACTGCGGCTCCAGCCGCGAGGCCGCCTGGAGGTCCAACGCCCGCGCAATGAGCACGACGAGCGTCGCCGAGAAGAACGCGATCAGGCAAACGGCCGCGGCATGCTTCAGCTCCATGACTCGTCTCCCGCAAGTTTCGGCCGCCTGAATAATGCTGCGTCTTGGCGGCGGCCCCGAGCGCAGTCTTGCCGGTCGGGCTGGGGCTGTCAACCGGCCAGCCGCGCCCTCGCCCGCCGCGACACTTCCTCGATGCTCTCGTCGGCGACCGGCGTCTTGCCTTTCTCCATGCCGAGGTCCGAGAGCCGCCAGCAATGGGTTACTCGAGCAGCCTGGCAATCTCCTCGGGCGAGGCAACCTTGCCGACAAGCTTGACCTCGCCGTCAATGGCCAGCGCCGGCGTCATCATCACGCCGAACCCTGTGATGACGTTGATGTCGGTGATCTTCTCGACGGCCGCTTCCACTCCCGACTGCTTGACCGCCTCTTCTGCGTTTTCTTTAAGCTTGGCGCATTTCGGACAACCGGGCCCCAGGACTTGAATCAGCTTCATTGCAGTCTCCTCGTCATCGGATCGTGGCAGAACAAGGGTTACCGCGCCGGGGCCGCGGAAAAGCCGGTCGAAAGCGCCGGCTCGGCGGCCGCCGCCGCGTGCGTGGGGGTGCGCAGCGCGGGGTCCTCCGGAAACATCGCCCCGTAGCCCAAGCCGGCGAAAGTGGACATGACGACGACCAGGGCGACGAATACGGCCGTTTTCGCGTTGCCGATCACGGAGCGGATCACCAGGATGCTGGGGATCGACAGCGCCGGCCCCGCCAGGAGAAGCGCCAGCGCCGGGCCGGAGCCCATGCCGTTTTGCATCAACGCCTCCAGGATGGGAATCTCCGTGAGCGTGGCGAAGTAGAACAGGCAGCCCACGGTCGAGGCAATCAGATTCGACAGGAAGCCGTTGCCGCCCACCAGGTCCGCCACCTGCTTTTCGGGAACCAGCGCTCCCAGGAAGCCGACGATCAGCACGCCCCCGAACAACAAGGGGATCAACAGCTTGGCAAACACCCATGTGTTGCCCATCCACTGCGAGAATTCTTCCCTGGTGAGCCACACGGTGCTCATCGCGACGACCAAGAACCCCATTCCCCCGGCCAGGTACCAGCGGACGTGGTGGATGCGGGTGACCCAGGTGTCTACGTCCTCGATGGAGGCAACCTCGACCTTCACCAGGCGGACGACCTCGCCTTGCTGCCGGCCCAAAGCCGCCTGCTCCAAGCGCAGGTCGTAGTGGTCGCTCGCCTCGTATTGGAGAATTGCCTCGAGCTTTGTCCCGTCTGAAAGTTGGACGTGCTTGTTGCCGGGATTGAACCAGTCGCTGAAGACGAGGAAGGCAATCATCGCGGCCAGCAGGCTTGCGTTCTGCCAGAGTGGCCGCTTCGAGGCGGGCGGATCGGGCATGGCCATCGTCGCCTCGGTCCGCCTCTGCTCGCTGCGGGAGAAGATCGCGGCCATCAGCAGCCCGACGATGATCCCGAAGACAATCGACCCGACCAGCCGGGCCGCGCCCAACTCGATCCCCAAGACGCGGGCGGTGAGGAAGATGGCCAGAACGTTGATCGCCGGACCGGCGTAGAGGAACGCCGAGGCGGGGCCAAGCCCGGCGCCGACTCGATAGATGCCGGCGAACATCGGCAGCACGCTGCAGGAACAAACGGCCAAGACCGTTCCCGAGACCGAGGCGACCGAGTAGGCCTCCCACTTGTTGGCTTTCGGTCCGAGGTGCTTGAGCACCGACTCCTTCGAGAGGAACGTCGTGATCGCCCCGGCAATAAACAGGGCCGGCACGACGCAGGCCAGCGTGTGATTGCGGGCGTACCATTGAAGCAGCACAAAGGCCTCGACGACGGCGTCTCGAACGTCGGGGCTGCCGAGCGGCACGAAGTAGGCCGCAACGAAGATGAGCACAAACGCCGCGAAGATCTTGATTTCCTTGTCCACTGGCTCCTCCCGGCCGCCGTGACGCAAATGATTGCTAGGTCACTTGGCGTAATTTACAAATGTTTTCCCAAGAAGCCGCCTCGTCCGTGCACACCTATGCTGGGCCTATGCGAGTAAATCCTGATGGCTCTTGACGTTACAACGAATCACCGACTCGATGCACGCGAAGAAGTTCGTCAGGCATTGGACCCGCAACCGGTAGAAAATCATCTTCCCCCGCTTCTCGTCCTCAACGACGCCGGCGGCTTTAAGCTGGGCAAGATGGCGGGAAACCGTCGACATGTCCGTTCCCACCAGTTCGGTCAGCTCACAGACGCAACGCTCCCCCCGTTCGGCTAATTCATCGACGATCAGCAGTCGGGCCGGGTGAGCAAGCGCCTTGATGATCCTTGCTCTCCCCTCGTACTTGGCCAGTCTTTTTGGGTCCATCAGTCCCTCGTATCGGCAGGAGACATTTGCGAGCTTAGCCAAATATACAATCGATGTCAATCGCAACTTGGACGGGATGCCTTGCCTCTCCAGATTCTCCGCCGCCACAGGGGCGGATGCTTGTCCCCATCGGCCGGGTCTTTAGCCGGGCTCGTCGGCCAGGACGTCCCGGTCGCCCAGGCCCGGGCGGAAATACTTGCGCTCGAAATAGAGCGAAACGTTGACCAACGCGATCAATACCGGCACTTCCACCAGCGGCCCGATCACGGCGGCAAACGCGACTCCCGACCCGATGCCGAACACCGCTACCGCCACGGCGATGGCCAGCTCGAAGTTGTTGCTCGCCGCCGTGAACGAGAGCGTGGCCGTCTTCGCGTAGTCGGCCCCCAGCTTGTATCCCAGGAAGAAACTCACCAGGAACATCAGGACGAAGTAGGCCAATAGCGGCAACGCGATCAGCATCACGTCCAGCGGGATCCGAACGATCTGGTCGCCTTTGAGACTGAACATCACCAGGATCGTGAACAGCAGGGCCACGAGCGTCAACGGGCTGATCCGCGGAATGAACCGCTCTTCGTACCACTGTCGTCCTCTTGCCCTGATCAGCGCGAACCGCGTGATCATGCCGGCGAGAAAGGGAATGCCGAGGTAGACGAACACGCTCTGGGCGATCTCGGCCATGCTCACTTCGACCACGCTCCCCCGCAAGCCCAAGAGCGGGGGCAGCCAGGTGATGAACACCCAGGCATAGACGCTGTAGAAGAGCACCTGGAAAACGCTGTTGAACGCGACCAACCCGGCGGCATACTCGGTGTCCCCCTTGGCCAACTCGTTCCAGACGATGACCATCGCGATACAACGCGCCAGCCCGATCAGAATCAGCCCGGTCATGTACTCAGGGTGGCTTTGGAGAAAGATTGCCGCCAGCACGAACATCAGGACCGGGCCGATGACCCAGTTCTGCACGAGCGAAAGCCCCAGCACTTTCCAGTTGCGGAACACGTCGCCCAGCTCTTCGTATTTCACCTTCGCCAGCGGCGGGTACATCATCAGGATCAGGCCGACGGCGATTGGAACGTTCGTCGTGCCGACCTGAAAGCGGTTGATGAGCGCCTCGGTTCCCGGCAAAAAGTAGCCGGCCGCCACGCCCACGGCCATCGCCAGGAAGATCCACAACGTCAGCAGCCGGTCGAGCAGCGAAAGCCCGGTCTTTCCGGGACGGACTGAAGAGACAACGGCGGTATCGGCCTTCATGGTTGCTCACGCAGGACTTGTTTGGTCACCCACCCGGAGCCTTTCGGGCAGGCTCTCGACAAACGCCCTGATCTCGTCACGGACGCGACGGTAGTGCCCCAAGGCTTCCTCTTCGGTCACGGCGGCCTCGGCCAGTCGTGGAGGGTCGTCGAAGCCGACGTGCCCGACCTTGCACTTGCCGGGAAAACCCGGGCACGACTCCCGCGCGTTGTCGCAGACGGTGATCACGAAGTCGAAATCGATCTGGCGCAGTTCATCGACGTGCTTCGAGCGGTGGCCCGAGATGTCGACCCCCGCCTCAACCATCACCCGCACGGCGAGGGGATTCAAGCCGTGCGTCTCGACGCCTGCCGAGTAAGGCTCGACGAAGTCGCCTTTGAGGCGGCGGGCCCAGCCTTCGGCCATCTGGCTGCGGCAGGAGTTGCCGGTACAGAGGAAGAGGACCTTCAGCTTGGGCACGATCTCCACTCGCTTTTCGCTCGACACAGTTGTTCAGGATCCACTTTCAAAATCTCTTTCAAGCGCTTTCGATCTGCCCGGGCGCGCGGGCCTTTTCGGACGGCGCGGATCACGAGAGTAGCGGCTTCGGCGGCGGAAGGCGATTCGCCGGGGGCTGCCGGCCGGAAATACGTCCAACGCCCCGCCTTCCGCGCATCGACGAGCCGGGCCTGATACAAAATCGCCATATGCCGCGAGACCGTGGAGGTCGCCAGCCCGAGCAGCTCGACGATCTGGCAGAGGCAAAGCTCCCGGCCTTCCAACGCCGCGATGATCCGCAGCCGGTTTTCGTCGGCCAGGGCCTTCATCAGTTGGACAAGATCGCGCATCGGACGGCTCTTGGGAAATCGACTTTCAATTGCTACCGGGCCGAAATGGGGGGCGGGGGCTTGCCATCGCCATTTCGACAACTGTCGAAATGATACCTTGTCGCGGCGCGCCGTCAAGACCCGCGCTCCGCCGATCCCGGCAACCCGTGGGGATCAGACCTTCAGCCTGCGGCCGCAGCCCGGACAATCGACGTCGGTCGGGGAGACTCGCCGGCCGCAATCCGGACAGTGGGCGATTTCCTCATCCCGAGACGCCTGCCCGGCCATCCGCGCTGCCAGCACCATCAGACCCGCAATCAGCAAGAGAATGCCCAAAATCGCCAGGCAGAAGACGGTGACGACCGTCGTGCCAAGGTCCGCTTGAGCGATCGGGGACACATCAGAACTCCAGGGAGCAGACCCCACACGCCCTGCTCTGCCGACAAAGGGCCGAGACGTCGCGGGCAAGCCCGCCGGGCGTGCCATTCGGGACGGATTGATCGGAAGCGATGGGCGTAGCAGGCCCCCGACCGGCTCATGAAACAGTGATTCTATCCGCCCTGAAGAGGGGGCGTCAAGCTCCTGCGGATGGATCACGCCCGAGCGGCCCGTCGCGGATCATCCTTCCGGCTTCCACGTTGCCGCAAAGGCCGGATTGCCCACCGGCGCAAGAAGAAAGGGATGGCAAGCTGGCAGCACTTGCCATCCCTTCATGCGGTCTGTGTTCCCGCACAAGCACGCCGAGCCGGTGTCTCGAGTCGTCTCACGTCGCGGCCGGTTTGGGCCGGCTTAGCGCCGCGGGCCGAGTTGCGACTGTCAGAAAATCGCCCTACCGGCTACTCCTGAGCGGGCTCCGGGGCAGCCGGCGCATCGCCGGCCGGTGCGTCGACGGCGGGTGCGTCGACGGCGGGTGCGGCCTCATCCCCGTTGTCGTCGTCCCCGTTGTCATCGTCGCCGTTGTCATCGCCGTTGTCGTCGCCGTTGTCGTCGCCGTTGTCGTCAACAGTACCGGTGCCAGCCGCTCCCGGCGCTCCGGCCGGGGTCGTCGACTCCTGGGCACAGCCAAGATAGGTGAACAGGCAGAGAATCAACAGCAGCACGCCAAGCTTCTTCATGGGACCACCTCATCCGTTAACGTGAGCGTTTGCCAGAGTCGGCGCAGGACCACCCTGCGGTCGAGTCTGCTAATGACGATCCTCAAGGGGCGGCGTTTATTCCCGGCCGATCCGGCGGGACCGCATTTTGACCCCGGATTGCAGGCCCCCATTCGGGTGTACGGCAATACCAAGAAGGACGGGAAACCTGCGCCTGCGCGCCGCACGGGGCGCCGGCCGCCGCCGGCGCGGCTCCACCCGCCGGATCGAAGACTGTCGGAGCACTTGTGATCCGCCAAACGTCGTTTGACGCGTTGACCTTGCCGACACGGCCACCCAATAAGCCCGAATTCAGCCGCCGAGTCGGAGAGGTCTTCGGTCGAGACGACATGGCTGACGTGTGAAAACACGGTGGTTTCTCGGCGTGTCTGACGCGCCGCGAGAATCGAATCTTTGATGAAGACTCGCCTACGCGCCACGATCTTGAAAGGACGGCGGGGAAGGCGTATGATGTCTGGTAGCGTGCAGGACGCTGCCGGTCCGCGGAAAGGCCTGAGGCCACCTTCGTTCCTCAATCGGTGTCAAACGATCTTCTTTCAGCCTGACGTGCGGACACCAGGCGACTGTGAAAGGAGTTCGTTATGGCCCCCTCCGAACCGCTACCCCCCAACCCCAGCCTGCGGCAGTTGCGCAACCAGGCCAAAGACTTACGCCGGGCGCACAGGGCTGGCGAATCGAATGCCGTCCGGCGGATTGGAGAGTCGCACCCGCGATTCTCCGGCTCATCTCAGGCCGAAATCGCCGCTGCGGACATTGTCCTAGCAGACGCACAACTAGTGATTGCGCGAGAGCTGGGCAGCTGGGCTTTGATAGTTGGCCAAAACTGAAGACTCACATCGAGTCACTCTCGTCACCGACATCGAGTGGGCACGAGCTTGTGACCGATAGTGGGGTGAAGGAAGCCATAGCGGAGGTCGAGAAGCTCGGAGGCCGGTGTAAGGTTGGCAGAAAGGGGCAAGTGAGGGAGGTGACCCTCACTGGTCCAAGCTTTTCCGACGCTGACTTGGCTTGTCTGAAAAGGCTGCCTGGCATTGAAATCTTGTACCTCACCAAAACGCGTGTCAGCGACGCCGGGCTGGAAAACCTGAAAGGCCTGACCAGCCTCAAGCGGCTGAGCCTCGGCGGCGGGCAGGTCACCGATGCTGGACTAGAGCATCTGTCGGGGCTGGCCAACCTGGAAAGGCTCTACCTCTTCAAAGTGCAGGTCAGCGGCGCTGGGCTGCGGCATATCGAAGGACTAGCCAACCTGAGAGAGCTGGACCTCAGGTTTACCCGGGTCACCGATGTCGGAGCCAACGAGCTAAGGAAGGCATTGCCGGACTGCAGGATCTATCGTTGAGCCGTCTGGTGCAGGCCGAGAGGGGCTCCCCCCGTCCCTGCGAAACTCCGGCTCGAGGGCACGCGATTCAGTTTCTCGACTCGGCTGTGCTTACGTGGAAGCAGCCGAGACTCCGCACCGACTGCAGCAGATTCTTGATGCTGGGACTCCGGCGATATACACTCGACCGGAACACTCGGCAGACTCCTCTCCCGAAGGACGATCAGAATTGTTGTCAGTTTTCAACTGGCGGGAGGCCCACCATGTCGCGCAACCGACTTGGAGTACGTAATGCAAACGGTACAGCCTGGAGCCGCGGATGCGCTCTTGCCCTGGCCGTGGTCTTCGTGGCGATGGTGACAGCGCAAGGTGTCGAGTTCCCCGGCCCCAAGCCGGGCACGAGCACGGTCCGGGCCGAAGGAGACCGGATCGTGCTTGAAAACGGCGTCATCTCTGCCACCTGGCAACTGGGCGACGGGCAGTTCGCTCTGGCGGAGCTGGCGGATCGGATCCAACCCGGGTCCGGTTCGGCCAAGGCCCGGGAGGCCTTCGTGCTCAAGCTGGCCGACGGCCGGACGGTCAATGCCTCCCAGTTGCGTCCCTTGGGTGAGCGCGAGGTGATCCAACACCAGCCGCGGCCCGAGTCAGTCCGGCAATGCGAACGGTTCGCCGGCCGGGCCGTCCGTGTGCCGCTGGCCACGGCCGACGGCAAGCTCGAAGTCACGTGGGAGGTGCTCCTTCGCGACGGCTCCAATGCCGTACGTCAACTGGTGTGCATCCGCGCCGCAAAGGAGCCGGTTGCTTTGAAAGAGATTTTCGTGCCGATCGAAGCCGAAAGCATCGAACTGGTCGGCGAGGTCGACGGCTCGGTGCTCGTGGCCGACACCCTCTTCTTCGCCGCCGAACACCCCATGGCCGACAACCGCTTGCAGGACGGTCGGGGAATCTGTTCAATGCGACGCTTCGGGGCACTCCAACCGGGGCAATCGTGGGAAGTGCCCTTTGGGTTCGGCGTGGTGCCCAAAGGTCAGCTCCGGCGCGGCTTCCTCTATTACGTGGAGCGTCAGCGGCCGCGCCCGTATCAACCTTTCGTCCACTACAACTCTTGGTACGACATTCTCCTCGACGAGTTTCGCAAGATGGACCAACAGCCGTGCCTGGAGGCAATTGAGAACTTCGGAGCGTACCTCACGAGGCAACGGGGCGTCAAGCTCGATTCTTTCGTCTACGACGAGGGTTGGTCGGACCACAAGACGCTCTGGAACTTCAACGAGGGCTTTCCCCAGGGTTTCACGCCCCTTGCAGACGCGGCAGCCTGCTACGATTCGGCGCTGGGCGTGTGGCTTTCGCCTTGGGGCGGTTACGGCGTGGGCAAGCGAGAGCGACTCAAGTACGGCGAGCAGCAGGGCTTCGAGATCAACGAGAACGGCTTCTCGCTGGCCGGGCCCAAGTACTACGATCGGTTTTGCGGCGTCTGCTCGCAGATGATCTCGCGGTACGGCGTCAACTACTTCAAATTCGACGGCGTCGGCGCAGGCAACAACTTGCGCGGGGCCGCCGGCACTCCCCAGGCCCCCGACATCGAGGCCATGCTCCGGCTGATCGCGGATCTCCGCAAGCTGAAGCCCGACCTGTTCGTCAGCGTTACGACCGGCACCTGGCCTTCGCCCTATTGGCTGTGGCATGGGGATTCCATCTGGCGTCAGGGGGCCGACTATGGTTTCTACGGCGAAGGCCCCAAGCGGCTCCAGTGGTTGACCTATCGCGACATGATCTTGCACGAGATGATTGTCGGCCGCGGCCCGCTCTATCCGATCAACTCGCTGATGATCGTCGGGGTAGCGTATGGGAAGCACATCTTGCCGGCAGACATGTCCAACGACGTCAAGGAGTTGGCCGACGAATTCCGTATGCTGTTCGGCAGCGGTACCCAAAACCTGGAGCTTTACATCTCGCCGGAAATGATGACGCCGGCGATGTGGGACCGCTTGGCCGAGGCGGCCCTTTGGGGCCGGGCGAACGCCGACGTGCTGGTGGATGCGCACTGGGTGGGCGGCGATCCGGGCAAAGCCGAGGCGTACGGCTACGCGTCGTGGGCCTCACGCAAGGGCATCCTTGTGCTTCGCAATCCGGCCGGCCGGCCGGCCACGTTGGTCATTGACGTCCAGAAGGCCTTCGAGTTGCCCGCCGGCGCTCCGCGACGGTATCGGCTGCAAAGCCCCTGGAAAGAGCCACGGGAGCGCGCGCAAGCCACAGCGGCCGCCGGCCACGTTCATCAGTTCAAACTGGCACCTTACGAGGTGCTGGTGGTTGAGGCGCTGCCGGAGGAGTAGGCCACCCGCGGCCGATTTAGCGGGTGCGGTCGCGAGTGGCCCTGAGGCGACGGAGCATCTGCAATCGGATCAAGGGCTCGTTTTCTGAAAGACGGGCGGCGAGCAGGGCGTAGCCTTCGGCCAGCGGGTGGCTGGCGTCGGCGTAGAGGTCGCTGGGGAGTGCGTCCGGCACGAAGCAAGGCACGCCGTTTTCCACAAGCCAGGCGGTAGCCTGCTGCTTGAGTTGCTGATAGGCGGCAAGGCTCTCTTCGGTCAACATCGGCTCGTTGAGCGGCCCCACCATGACGAACACCCGATTGCCGCGGCTGCGAAGCAGCCCGACGGTGCGTTGAAATGCCGCCCACTGGATCGAACCGTCCAGCGTGACCCAGGAGGCGTTGAACTTTGGAAGCCGCTGGGCCGTCCAGGATTTCGCCACCGGCGGCGGCGAGGGGAGCTCGTCGGGCGGCGGGAGCTTGAGTGTGACGGCGCAAAGCGGGTTTTCGTACGGCCGGTCCAGCGTCCACGTGGGAACGTCAAGCCCTGCAAAATAGGCGGTCCTGATATGGCTCGACCAGGCGGCGAACGGGAGATGCCGCTGGACGGCGATGGCCAGCCGCTGCGACACCGACGCCCGATAGCAGGGAATCCGCGGATAGAACTGCGGAACGAGGCAGGGGTGGTTGAAGGCGAATTCCTTGTCGAGCTGCAAATCGTGGCGCGGCGAACTGAGCCACAACAGGTTGCAGTGGAGGATCACGTCGCGGTTTCGGATCGACCGGCCGTAGTATTGGAGCAGCCCCTGCATTGCGGCGGGATGGATTCCGTCGACGCCCAGGTTGACAAAACGGTTCTCGCCGGCCTGTTCGTTAAGGTAATGGCTGAGGGTCTCGTCCGGCGCCACGTAATGGCCCCAAACGACCGAGTCGCCCACGACGAGGATTCTGTCCGGGCGGCCGGCAGTGGCTCGGCTAACCCGCTGGTACATCCAGTAGTCCTGGCCGAGGCTGTAGGGGATGCGGTAGTCGGCATCCACCTTCAGTGGCTCGATCCCGATCCATAACCGCGGCAGCACGTACAAGACGAACCCAATCACGGCGCCGGCGGCAAGCCACTGCCGAAGCGTGAGACGGACGGCGTTGGAGCCGAAGGGCACGTCCGATGCCGGAGATGGAAGGGAGGCGTTCTTGACGATTCGACTCATGGTATTTCAAAGTGAATGATTCGGACGCATCAGAACTGGAAGTAGATGAACGGCTGTTGGTTCGATCCGGCCACGAGAGACAGGTAAAGGACCATGCACGCAACCAACCCCACGCGCACCGGGGCCAGTTCGAGCATTGCTCGCAACTTTGACTCATAAACTGCCTGGTAGAACCAAACTGCCGCCACCATGGCCGCCATCGTGAGCGGAAACCGTGGATCGCCGAGCCCCGAGCCGATGCCTTTGACGATCCACCAGGCGTCGGCGATGCTCTCGGCACGGAAGAAAATCCAGGCGAAGGTGACGAAGGAAAATACCCAGACGCGCTTGACCAGCCGTGGTACGCGATCGCGATAGAACGCGGTCGATTCGAGGTGCCGCGTGGCAGCGTAGCCGGCGGCGTGAACGGCTCCCCAGAGGACGAACGTCCACATGGCCCCGTGCCACAGCCCGGAGACGAGCATCGTCAGGCACAGGTTGACGTAGGTGCGAACGGTGCCGTGGCGGCTGCCGCCGAGGGGAATGTATACATAGTCGCGAAACCACGTGGAAAGGCTGATGTGCCAGCGGCGCCAGAAGTCGCCCAGCCCGGTGGCCAGATAGGGGTTGTTGAAATTGAGCATCAGGCGGATCCCCATGAGCCGGCCGATGCCGCGGGCCATGTCGGTATAGCCGCTGAAATCAAAGTAGATCTGCCAGCCGAAGGCGACGGTGGCCAGGATCAGCGCCGGCCCTTGGAAACCGGAGGGCGCGGAGTAGACGCGTTCGACGTACAAGGCCAGGAAATCGGCCAGGGCGACCTTCTTGAACAGCCCCACGACGAAGAGCGACAGCCCGTCGGCGACGTCTTGGCGGGTGATCGTCGGCACGTGGCGGAGCTGCGGCAGGAGGTTTTTCGCGCGTTCGATGGGGCCGGCCACCAACTGGGGGAACAGTGACACAAACGTCGCGTAGCGGATAAAATTCCGTTCCTTTCCCACGTTCCCCCGGTAGTAGTCGATCGTGTAGCTCATCGATTGGAAAACGTAGAACGAGATACCCACGGGAAGAAGGAAGGGGAGCGGTTCGACCGTGTAGGTCACTCCGAGCCGGCCGAGCAGGGCGTTCACGCCATTGGAGACGAAGGCGACGTTGGGGTCCGGCACGAGGTACGTCACACCGACGGTGTGCAGCAGCCAGTTGACGTTCTCGACGAGAAACTTGCCGTACTTGAAGAAGCCGAGGAGCCCCAGGTTGTTGACGACGCTCAGCGCGACCCAAGGCCCTTTCCAGCGGCTCCGCGACATGCCCATCACGGTCAGATAATCGACCGAAGTGGCATAGAGGATCAGAATCAGGTAGAGCGGATTCCAGCCGGCGTAAAAGACGTACGACGCCAGCAGCAGCCACGGCAGCCGCAGCCACGTCCCCTTGACGGCCAGGTAGACGAGGTACACGACCAGGAAGAACGCGGCGAAGGTCCAGGTGTGAAAGAGCATGCGGGTTCGGACTTGAGTTTCGGCCAGCCCGGCAGAGGCTGAGCGGTTGAGGGGCCGACGTCAGCGGGGCTTGTTGACCGTCATAAGGGCACGGAGGTGGGCGGCCACGCACTCGGCCAGCCCGTCGAGCCCGTAGCCGCGCTCGAGCACAGAAACCAGCCGGCCGCCGGCGGTGCGGTCCGCCAGGTCGACCACGCGCCGCGTCATCGCGGCAAAACCGTTAGCCGTCACCTTCATCCGGCCCAGCAGGTCGTCTTCATGGGCGTCGAAACCGGCGGAAACCAGGATGAAATCCGGGTCGAACTCGATCGCTGCGGGCAGCAGCTTCTCGTCAAACGCATCGAGGTACTCACGGTCGCCGCTCCCCGCCGGCAAGGGAACGTTCAATGTCGTCCCGGCCCCTGCGCCTCCGCCCGTTTCGGTGGCGGCGCCCGAGCCCGGGTAAAAGGGGTATTGGTGGACGCTGAAGTAGAAGACGGTCGGATCCTCGTAGAAGACGTCCTGCGTTCCGTTGCCGTGATGAACGTCCCAGTCGACGACGAGTACCTTCGGCAGTTTGTGGCGTTGCTGGACGTATCGCGCGGCGATGGCCGCGTTGTTCAGTAGACAGAAGCCCATTGCGCGATCGGGCAAGGCATGATGGCCGGGAGGCCGGACCGCACAAAATGCGTTGGCCACCTTCCCCTCGATCACCGCGTCGACCGCCGCCAAAACTCCGCCGGCCGCCAACACAGCCACGTCGTACGACTGCGGCGACACGGGCGTATCCGCCGAATCGGCAAAGCCGGGTCCCTCTCGGCACAAGCGCTCAAGCCGTGCCAGGTAGTCGGGCCGGTGGATGGCCGTCAGCCACCGCTCCTCAGCCGGCCGCGGGTCGATTCGGTGAAGCCGCGGCAAAAGCCCTTCGGCCTCGACCTTGGCCAGGATCGACTCCAGACGCCGGGGGTTTTCAGGATGGTTCGGCCCGGTATCGTGCTTCAGGTAGCCGGGGTCCCAGAGAAAGCCCGTCCTGGCACCCTCGGCCAGGTCTGCCGAGGAATCCTCCTCGTTCGGGCTGTCGGTTTCGGGACTCTCGGCCGGGTCGACGGCATCAGCCCGCCGCACGCAGCGAAACCCAATTGCATCGCGGGCGAAGCAGGCGTCTTGAAACCCCGGGTCTTCGCCCACCCGATGGCTCGCCCGGCAGCCGTCGGGGCTTGTGTTCCAGGCGCCGCTGCGGAGCACGTACTTCTCGCCCTCTTCGGGACCGCGGGGATTCTCCGCCGGGCTCGATGCGTAATAGTCTTCGGCATATATGTCGTTGCACCACTCGGCCACGTTGCCGTGCATGTCGTAAAGGCCCCAGGCGTTGGACTTCTTTTGACCGACCGGGTGCGTCGTCTTACCGGCGTTGTCTTTGTACCACGCATGCTGCTTCAACTCGTTCGGATCGGAGCCGAAATAGTAATCGTCGCCGCAGCCCGCCCGGCAGGCGTACTCCCATTCCGCCTCCGTCGGCAGGCGATAGCCGTCGGCTTCGAAGCGACACTGGGCCGTCTCCTCGTCGTAGCAAGGCGTCAGGCCCTCGGCCCGCGACCGCTCGTTGCAGAACAGGGCAGCCTCGCTCCAGCTTATCATCTCCACCGGGCGGCCGGGTCCCTTGAAGTGCGACGGGTTGCCGAGCACGAGCTTGCCGTATTGCTCCTGGGTGATCTCCGTGCGGTCGATGAGGAAGGCGTCGAGCCACACCTTGTGGACGGGCGCCTCGTCGGGCTTGCCGCTGCGGCTGCCCATCTGGAGCCAACCGGCGGGGACGGCCACCATCTCGATGCCGCTGTTGTCCGTGATCCCTT
>Ga0180437_10004638_pt1 | contig 19442 bp, 15 predicted proteins | sample SS_ome_4_FD_132410 | JGI IMG/M metagenome (GOLD analysis project Ga0180437, IMG submission 132410) | Hypersaline lake sediment archaeal communities from the Salton Sea, California, USA - SS_3_D_1 metaG | ecosystem: Environmental > Aquatic > Non-marine Saline and Alkaline > Hypersaline >... | reverse complement strand
AGTAGAACTAAACCTGCATTTACGCCCGTATAGCCCAAACTAAAGAAAGAATCTGCCGCAACATTCAGTCCTACACTTTTCATAGAAGTAAATCCACGCACTCCCGCCATCGAAGCACCAGCTACTGTTTCAAGGGCAACCATTTCATTCGATGCTACTTCCATTTTTAGGTCACCTAGATAGCCAGCAAGAATATACATTGTATCTAAGATTTCACTGGTAGGAGAACCGGGATAAAATGCTGCTACTTTAACATCTTTTTCAAGAACCGCTCTTGCTATCGCTTCATTAGCCAGTAAGAAGGCTTTCTTAGGATTCGGGTCTATTAAATCATTAAAGGTCATTTGATCACCTAGTTTTTTATAATATTACTTGTATACATTCACGCATCTATCAAGAGTTATTTTTCCCGTTATTTTCGATATTTAGAATTATATAGTCACTTATTCGAGCAAATCATTGGAGTTCCAAATAAGAACCAAGAAAAAAAATCAAAAACCAATTACAAACTCATCAACGGGTGAGCATCCTTTACAGCGAACACAACCCGCTTTGTTCTTATTAGGGTTTAAACTATTTTCCTTTAAGATTTTACCTACTTCTTCATATAGGTAAACCATTCGTTCTGGAGAAGGAGGGATTGCATTTTCTAAAGGCGTTTCAGGAATTGGTCGAAGTGGAACAACAAAAGGAATTACACCAATTGATGCCATCCACTTAGTGCCATTTAAAATACTCTCATCTGATTCTCCTAAACCTACTATTACAAATGAACTCACTTGATTTTTGCCGAAAATAGCTACTGCATGCCCCCACATCTTCTCATAATATTTAAAGTCGAGTAATGCTTTGCCAGGACATATTTTTTTGAAAACGTCGGGGTCACAGGTCTCAATATGGATCCCAAGCGTATCTACTCCAGAGTCTTTTAGTTTCCCTAAATATTTTTCATCTGCGGGTTCCACTTGTGCGTGAATGGGGATATCAATTTCCTCTTTTATCCTTCTGGTCGTTTCTGAAAGAATATTTGCTCCTCGATCTGCTCCAGCCTGTGTACCAATAGTTAACGTGATATGATTTGCCCTGTTTTCCTCACGTGCAGTTTGTATTACTTCAATCAATTGTTCAGGTGATTTTCTCTTTATCGATCTCTGATGCTTAAGTGACAATTCAATACCGCAGAAATCGCATTGTAAATTATGGCGCCAATGCACGCATGTTTGATCTACTGTTGTTGCAAGACAGTCAATACCGTGAATTAATGCAATCTTCCACATAGGAATACCGTCTGAAGTTTTCATCCCATAAAACTGCGGCGTTGGCACTCCTTGTATTTCACATACTTTTTCATCGTTTTTAGAGAGATATAAAGCGTTATTTTCGCTTTGCGTGATTGAAAATGGAGAGTTCTGGACAAAGTGACCTACGACCGGTATTTGGACTAAACTCCCATTAGGGAGGACAAAATATGATCCACCTGCGGGTCCAGCTCCAGTTTTTCTTAAATGTCGTCTAGTTTGAGCTTTTGCACCGAGACAAAGTAATTCAGTTTTTAAAGTCGCATAGTTCAAACTTTATTCTACCTCTCGTTCATACATCTGCACAAGCATCCCTTTTGCCTGGTCGTAAGGTTCTCCAACTTCTTTGAATCCAAATTTCTTTACTAGTTTTTCACTAGCAGTTTGACCGATTAAAATGTTGCAATAATTGCGTTTACACCCCATCTTCTTCGCAAATTCTATAAATTGCGTGTACATAGCTCCACCCATGCCGCCCCTCCAATATTTCGGGTTTATCGACTGATGTGCTCCGAAGCATCCCTTAGGGGTAATTAGGGCTTTGTAAAGTCCAGCTAATTTGCCTTCGAATTTGATACCAAAGTAATGATATCCCTGTCTCATCTCATCAATGATTTCTTCTTTGGATAACATTCTTTTCTCCCGCCAGTCGTGCGGATATTCTGTTGCATGTGGCCAAACATCTTTGAAGAGTTGTTCGATTGCTTCTGCATCATCTTCGGTAAGTTCAATTACCTGATGAGACTCCGTTTTAGAACTCATAAGCTCTCACTTCATCTATTTGTTGTTTAGAGTTTTTGAAAATTGTTATTAATACATACAAACTAAGTCAGAAGTTGAATTTCTATCAACTCTAAAGCGTAACAGCTATAAACCATTTATAATAATATCCCGAAACTGGTTCAACAATATTGGAGGCAATTAATAATGAGTACAATTTTTGAATGCGTAAACAAGAGATTAAAAGAAGCAGAAACTTATTTAAAGGAAAGTAAAAAATCAAAACTGTTCTTAAAAATCGTACGCGCAGCTAAGATTAATGTTGTGGGTCAGGATCCTGAAGATTTAGCATCTGCCGTGATTCAGACCGACGGAAGCATCACTGTCGCTGAAGGACTTCATGAAAGCCCTCATGTCAGCATTACAGGAAAGAGCAATATTATCAAAGAGGTAGTTAATTCGGGTGATAAGGAACGTGCAAAAAAAGCTGAAAGTGATGGTAATATCAAAGTTGAATCTCATGGAGTAAAAGGAAAGCTCTTTGCTAGTAAGGTAAGGTCTGCTTTAGACCTTTAGGGTTATTTTTAGAACTGAGATTCGAGTTCTTCTTTTTTTATTCACACTAAATAAGCTTAATTAAAATCGTTTGTTATCATTGAAAGTGCATCATATCGTCTACAAAGTGATTGATATTCTTTTAACCGTTTTGTCATTTGATTATTTTCTAATACTCTTGCTAATTGAATATTAAAGATTTCTTCATTTAGAGCCTTTTCATGAATTGTAGCACAGAGACCTCGGCTTTCTAGAGAATGTGCATTTTCCATCTGCTCTGGTTGTAATTCTGGAATTAATAGACTTTTCTTTCCGAAAGTTAAAATTTCTGAAATTGTGCTAAGCCCAGCACGAGCCACAACAACATCTGCAACTTTCATTAATTCTTCCCTCATGGGATACCAGTGGAAAATCCTGAACTCATTATTTCTATAGGGCATTAGCATTGAAGAGGAGGGTGTTCCAGTAGTAATAATTATGTTTTTCTCTTTGCAACCATCGTAAAGTTTTGTGAAAAAATCAATAAGTTGATATTTGTTAGGTCCGCTTATAGCGAAATATATTGTCAGTAGATCTGGATTTAGTTCTAGTTTTTTCATTATTTCTTTTTTAGAAGGCAATTCTTGAGGATCTTTTCCTTTAATTAAACCGCAGTATTGTAGTTTTCCATTAAAATCTGCAAGTTTATTATGTCTTGCAATTGTATGTGGATGAGGGAAGTCCAAGCAGTAAATCTTTTTCGTACGATTATATAAGTAAAGAAAGAACGCGTCTACTTTCTTGTTGAAAAGAAATTTTAAATTAGGACGTAGTATTCGACCTGTCTTCCCGTATTCGAGTAACCGTTTTCCCAGTGTACCAATTCTTAATGTATTTGTAAGAAAACTTCCTTCTAGATTGTGTCTGGCAATAGTCAGTAAAGATGGAAAATCTGCATCTGAGATAATATAGTCAGGTTGCCCTTCCTTCTTTAAGATTTTTAGAATCTTTTTGTAGCCCTTGATAATACGATGAACGATTGGTGCACCATTTAAAGCTGACATTGACCAATTGGGTTCTGGGCCTGTGGTATACCACTCATAGTTAGGAATATCATAAACTTTGTACCCGTTTAATTCGATAAAATCGGCGGCTGCCCCAAAGGATGAAAAAATAACATCGTGTCCATGAGAAGTCAATGTTTCAGCAAGTTTTACTGATCTTCCTGCGTGACCCAGCCCTATTCCGCATACACCTATTAGAAATTTCATTTGAAAATACCGTCGGATTGCCTGTTTATTTTAATTAAAAATTACCAGTTCTGCGGAGTGTGTTATTGCACTCTTAGAGACTATTAAAATGTTACCATTCACACAATCAATATATATTATTATTAAAACCCTTCTCATTCTGTTTATCTACTTAGAATCTCAGTTGAGTTGCTTTTTTCCTAAAAAGAAACGCAATGAACAAAATAGCTGATTTCGGTTTACATAACTACTTAATAGACTATACACCGCTTTAGTTAAACTTAATAATATCATACGGTTAAGTTTTTCCTAAAAGGACGTGAATACAATTTCGCAAACTGATGATTCTCAAATCCAAACAACAACTCGCAAAATACTAGCCCGTTATTTAATTCCTGTGATTATTCTTCTAATAATTTTGGGTTTTTTAATGCTAAGATACAATTTCTATTCTTATTGGGTACAAATTTCAACTACCTATCCACTCCTAGCACAGTTGTTAGAAATAGCAATTATATGGCTAGTTGCAGTATATGCAGTAAGAATAAGCCTAACCATTTACGACAAAGTGATACACTGGGTAGCTGATATTCCTAAAAGATTAAATATGCTCTTTAAAAGATTAATTAGATATTTTATTTATATCATCGCTTTCGTATTAACTCTAGGTGTGTTTGGGCTTATCACAGCCGTTCAAGGGATATTAGTAGGTGCTGGTTTTGCTGGAATTGTATTAGGACTTGCTGCCCAGCAAACGGTCGCTAATATTTTCGCAGGCGTTAGTATTATCTTTGATAAAGCATTCAAGATCGGCGACTGGATCCATTTGAAAAAAGGTGACATAGTAGGACAAGTTAAGGCGATTAATCTGCGATCTACAACTCTTATCGCCCCTGAAAACACTCTAATCAGTTTGCCTAATTCAATGGTAGCCGGTGATGCGATAATTAATTATTCAACGCATCGGCTAAGAAGGCTTTTCCACAAGATAGGTATAGCTTATGAGTCAGATATATCGCAAGCAATAAAAATTATACGAGCCGTACTAAAGAACGATCCAGCTTCAGCCAAAGCAGGAATATCAGGGCAGGGCTATTTTGCTCCGATAGAAATTCTTATAACAAAATTAGGCGACTTTGCAGTTAATATGGAAGCTAGGGTTTTTGTGGATACAACAAAAGCGGGCGGAGTCTTTGAAACAGAGAGTAGAATGCTGAACAACATTAAAATCGCATTGACCGAAGCCGGTATAGACATCCCATATCCAACACAGTCCATACGCTTGAAAAAAGAGTAAAATGAATCAAGAAAAACCATATTTATTTAAGAAAAACTGGTGAGACGATCATATATTCTACAGAAGAGATTAGGGCAACTAAACATGTTAGGTCTGGAAAAACTCCATATTGAGCCTCTAGGAGCGGATTCTCTAGGCACACGATCATTTTGTTTTTATGTTAAAACACCAGATTTAGCAATCTTGATAGATCCAAGTGTGGCGCTTGCACCTCGACGTGACAGACTTCCCCCTCATATTAAAGAACTAGCTGCAGCGAAGTTAACTAGAGAACTCATACAAGAAAGAGCTAAAAAATGCGATGTATTAACGATTTCACATTTTCACTTTGATCATTATACCACTTCTCTCTCACAGGTCTATCAATGGACAAATGAAACTATTGCTAAGCAATTATATTCGGGAAAAATAATCTTAGCCAAAGATCGATCAAACAGAAGCTTCATCAATTACTCTCAAAAAAGACGTTCATATTACCTCTATAAGCGTGAAGATTGCGAAATTCGTCCTGCAGATAGTCAGTCATTTCAGTTTAAGCAAACAACTATTCGTTGTTCTGAGCCTGTCTGGCATGGACCAGAAGGCAGTCGCTTTGGCTGGGTAATAATGACAACCATCGAATATAATGATGAAAAAATTCTCCACGCTTCAGATGTACAAGGACCAATGTCTGAATATACCTTATCACTAATAGAAGAGGAAAAACCTAACTTACTTTTAATTGGTGGCCCGCCTACTTATTTACGACAAGTACCGAAAGAGGATTTAACCAGTGGGATAGCGAACCTCAAGAAACTAGCTTCGCTGATTGATGTGATTATAGTAGATCATCATTTGCTTCGTGATGTAAAGTGGAAAAAACATCTTGAAGACGTCTATAAGACTGCCAAGAAGAATGGTAACTATATTTATTGCGTAGCTGAATTTATGGGACTTTCACCTCTGCTCCTTGAAGTTCAAAGAAAAGAGTTATACCAAGAAATTCCCTTGAATGCAAATTTTCACAACAGACTATTTAAAATGGATTCTGAGATCCTTGCGATGATAGAATCTGAAAAAAAGGTCTTGAAAGAGAAATTATCCTCCTAATTTTGTTTTCTTTTTAGGAAACTGAGATGTATGAACAACAGATTAAGTGAAAGAAATCTTTTAATGACTTTTCATCAATTTGTTTGAACCAAAGCATTTCTATAGAACAAGTACCTGATTAAATACCAAATTTACGGGATATGTGATCATATGAGAAGCGAAGATGAATTGCTTGAAAAATATGAAGAACAGAAAAAGCGAGCTGAATCAGATGCCACCGGAGTTTCCGCTCAAGGCGTCATAGGTCAAAGTCTTAGAAACGTAGGTCTCTCGATCTTACAATGGGTTTTATTTGAAAAGCCCAAAGAAGAAGAAGTCTTCGCAGAATATATTCGTGAAATAGAAAGTCGTGTTAAATTCGAAAAAGGTATGCGAGCTGGGTCAATACCATTCCTTGAGAGGAACTTAAGAACTGCTTGGCTAGGATGGATTCTCGGAATTCCTGATGACGAAATAAAACAGCATCAAATGCGCCATTCGTTGGTCTAATATTGACCTCTTAATGCTGATGAGAAAGGCTATAAAAAGTTTTATTCGACGAAATATTGACTTTACCTTAAAGGCGATTTATTCATCGGAAACCATTGCAAGTTCTTCTTGAGCAACCTTGGCAATCTCTTCGGAGAGTTCTTCTACTGATTGATGTGCATAGTAAGTGTCGTATAAGGCTCTATATTTACCTCCAAGACGTAATAGTTCTTCGTGGGTACCTCGCTCAATGAGTTCTCCATGATCAAAAACGAACACACGTGATGCATTTGCGATTGTTGTGAGCCGATGGGCAATAACTACAGTAGTTCTGTCTGCAAATAACTTTTCTTGTGCGGCTTGAACTAGTGACTCCGAGTAAGCGTCCAGTCGACTGGTAGCTTCATCAAGAATAAGGATCATGGGATCGGCTAACATTGTCCGAGCAATAGCAATCATTTGAACTTGACCTGCACTGAGATTTTTGCCACCTTCAGCAACAATTGTATCATACCCATTTGATAAAACTTCAATGAACTCATGAGCTCCGATAAGCTTGCAGAGATCAACAATCTCTTGGTCATTGGCAGATTGTCTTCCATATCGAATATTCTCTAAGACATTAGCGTCAAACAGATAAGGTTCTTGCGCAATAAGGGCAATTGTGTCATGTAGGGATTCAAGCGTCACATCCCTAATGTCTTGATCACCAATTAGTATTCGACCTTCTTGAGGATCATAAAACCGATTGATAAGAGCTGCAACTGTCGTTTTACCAGCCCCAGTGTGCCCTACCATCGCAACTGTTTCACCAGGGGCGATCTTGAAATTTATTTTCTTTAGAACATTAGTTCCTTCTACATACGCAAATGATAGATTTTCAAAAGTGATGCCGTCACTAGTCTCTTTTAAAGAAACTGCATTTGGAGAGTTTAGTATCGTTGGTTGTACTTCAAGAACGTCTAAAATACGATCCATGCTCGCTAATGACGCTTGAAACTGAGTCGCCATCCAGCTAAGGCCGAGCAGCGGCCAAAGGAATCGTTGTACAAGAATTACTCCAAGAAATACTTCACCCAGTGTTAAAACAGGGGCTGTACCAATTGCTAAGCTACCGCCAACAAATAAAAGGGCTGCAATTCCAATGATTCCCATTGCTCTTATTAAAGGCTGCATAAGCGTCATCAAAATCATGAAGCGTAATCCGTGGCGATATGCCTTTTGATTAAGTTGTTTCATTTTTGCTGCTGTTTCCTCCTCTCGGTTGAAGGCTTTGGCAACGTGAATCCCACTCAGATCCTCAGCGATTTGTCCTGAAACCATACCATAGGCTCGTTGCGAGGCTAACATTATTCTTTGTCCAACTGTTCCAAATAACACCACAACAAAGACCACGGCAGGAGTTACGGCAAGTGCTGTCAAGGCAATTAGGGGGTTCGTCAACCACATTATTACGAAAGTTATAACCAATAAAAGAATCTGACTTGAAAAATCGATTGTTGTCTGCACCCCAGTTCCAAGGTCGTCGATATCAGAAGTCACTCGCGCTGTTACGTTCCCACTCTGTTCGGACTTAAGGTAGGATAAATCAGTACGCACCAGATGGTTATATAAATCCTGTTGAATCGTCTGAACGAAACCAGCTCGTGCTCCTGAAAGAATCCAAGTGTTGATAGAGTTAAGTAACCAGCTAGCGAGCCTGAGTCCAACATAAATACCACCTAAGATGAGAACTCCTGTGATTGTGCTGCCAGGAGTAAGAACCAGATCGATTCCCCGTGCCAGAACCAATGGATCAATCGCCTGAAATATAGTTGAAACTAAGGCAAGCACAGCTCCGATGGCAATGATTCCTTTGAAGCGACCCAAGTACTCAAGCATTTTGAAGAAGAGAACATATATCGGTCGGCTTCTTTTCTCAGTCTGTCCAAAGTGTCTTTGATGTCTAGACATCATGTCACACCTCCCGTTTCGGTCACTCCTCTGGCATACTGTAATGCTCCAGGCAACCTTTCAAAGATGCGACGGTAGTGTTCAGAAGTTCTGAGAAGTTCTGAGTGGCTACCCACGCCCACGAGACTGCCCTTGTCGATTACAACTACTATGTCTGATTCAATTAGTGTTCTGAGTCTCTGAGTGACCGTAATACTCGTTCTATCTTGCATCACTTCATCTAACGCCTTTCGCAACGAATACTCAGTTTGCGCGTCAATTGCAGATACGGAATCGTCAAGTAGGAGAAGCTTTGGATCATGTAAAATCGTTCTAGCAATAGCCAGTCTCTGTCTTTGCCCACCACTCAACGTCATTCCTCGTTCCCCTATTCTAGCATCATATCCATCAGGCATTACCGAGATAAATTCATGAGCTTGTGCCCGTTTGGCTGCTTCAATCACTTCTTTATCACTTGCAAGCATATTTCCAAAGGCTATATTATCCCTGATGCTCATCCTGAATAAGAAAATGTCTTGTTCAACTAACCCAACAGCTTTCCTGACTTTTCTCGTATGAATAGTCCTAAGATCAATGCCATCGATTAGAACACGACCTTCTGTAGGATCATATAATCTCAATAGCAACTTCAGAATCGTGCTTTTTCCTCCCCCAGGTCCACCAATAAGGGCGACTCTTGAGCCCCCAGGTATCCTGAGATTCAGATTCTTTAACACGTAACTGCTATTCTTACCATTATTGTTTGCATAACCAAAGTTTACGTTTTCAAATACAATATCTCCAGCCCAGTTTACAGTTAGACGGGGTTCTTCGGGTTCTTTCATCGGATCCTTCCAGTTTAAAATATTAACGATTCTTTGGGCGTTTACGTAGCCGCCTCTAATTTCAAGCAGGAATCTTGGCAATATCCAGCCAGCAGCATCAAGTGCAATTAAAAGTCCTACTGCTTGAACAAGTGTACCTACAGAAAAAATACCATTTAATACCATAAAAGAGCCATAAATAAAACATAACCCAGTAACAGCAGTCATTATGAGAGCAGGGCGGTAGAAAGCAGTCAAACGCCCCTCGCGTGTTTGGATATGTTGATACTCTGTTGAAACCTTGCTAAACTTCTCATTCTCGTATTTTTCTGCGCCAAAAGCTCTCACAACTTCAATTCCTCGAAAGACTTCTTGCGATGTGGCAGTTAATCGTTCGTTCTGTTGAGAACGAGCACGTCTAACAGGTTCAACTGTGATTGCATATCGGTATGCAAAAAAGATGTAAAGTGGTATCCCAATCACTGCAATAATTCCGAGCATTAAATCGATTATCCAAAGGAATACAACGGTAATGGCGAAGGAACCTAGTACAGAGATAATGGTTCGTAACGCCGGATTTAATGAGAACCGTATCCAGCGAATATCCTGCATAGAAACTGCAAGTAACATCTTACTATCAACTTGATCATGAAATGTCATGCTATTGTCACTAACAACCTCAAAAAATTCTTGTCGAGCATCACGCTCCCATCGAAGAACCATAACAGCGAAAGCATAACCCACTGCGAAGATCGTTGCGAATAGACCTCCAGCGATTCCAAGAATCATGAACACAAACATCATAAAACGGGGCGTTAATTGATTGGATAATGCTAATTCATCAATTGCTTGGCCTAAGATGATTATTGGATATGCTTGAAGAAGTGAAGCGAGAAGTGCAAGCCCAATGGATACTATTGTTACACCAGGATATCGCAGAAGGGCCGATAACTGATAAGATAATGCACTTTTGTACTGTCCTTTTACCATTATATCCACTCTAACCGTTTAAAATCTTTATGAGTTGCATAGATGGGACAAATGAATACTACAAACATACTTTGATTAGGCATCTCATTGTCATAAATAAATCATTTGAAATTGACATTTCAATGAAAGAATGTGACCAACATGACACCTGATTTGATTTAAGTAATTTGTTTATTTCCATTTTGTGAACAATACACCAATGCTTAATTGCTCAAGATATATCAATATAATTTATATATGAGTTAAGGGGATATTACAGGACAGTTTTAGCTTATTACCCGAAATAGAGAATTATTCGATATGCGCCTTTGATTTACACAACTATAAGGCAGCTCAGTAAGATCTAGAGGGGGGATTTAAATGAGCACTAAAAAAAGAAAACCATTTTAATACTAATAAGTTTACTTTTACTTCTATCGTCGATCTATTTATTTCCGAATCCAACGATAGCCCAAGAAACTGTTATTTCTTCGTTTACTTCTCCAGGGACTGATCCACATGGATTAGCGTGGGATGGAGACTACCTGTGGAATGCTGATAACGATGATGACAAGCTTTACAAGCTAAATCCGTCTACTGGCGCGGTCGTCGACTCCTTCTCTTCTCCAGGAACCAATCCTTATGGATTAGCGTGGGATGGAGACTACCTGTGGTAAGACGATTCCACTGATGACAAAATTTACAAGCTAAATCCGTCTACCGGTGCAGTTATTGACTTCTTCTCTTCTCCAGGACATCAACCTAGAGGATTGGCGTGGGATGGAGATTATATGTGGCACTGCGATTCTACTGATGACAAAATTTACAAAATTGATATAAGCGGACCATCAGTTGTAGCCTTCAGCGTGGGTGTCTCTCCATCATCAAAAGAAGTTGTGCGGGGCAATGCTGTCAATTTCTCTATTAGCGTTGATTGGACATCAGGAACACCGGAAACTGTCACTCTAAGCGTTTCAGGTATTTCAGAGGGCTGCAGTGCCGCATTTTTGCCAAAATCGAGTACATCAAACTTTACTTCAACTCTAACCGTAGCCACAACTGAGATCGCTACATTAGGAACTCACATCCTCAGGATTACGGGAGAGAGCAGCGGGGGAGAATCCCGTACCACTAAAGTGACACTAGTGATCAGAGAATACGAGCCTACTACCTTGGAAACCGTTAGGGACCTCGTTACTAACCCAACCGTGCTAGCAGCAGTTATTGGCTTTATCGGCTCAGTTATAACTGCAATGGTTGCGATAATGAAATTACGGGGAAGAAAAAAGTCGGATTGAAAACAATCCATTTTTCTATTAATCTATCACAGAATTAAGTCAATGAAACTTTGATATGCTCACAAGCATCATTCGCTAAAAAAAAGCATCAACCATAGGATTTAATGACCAGCCGAAAATAAAAAAAAGCCTAGTTTTTTGTGAAGAGAGGACGATTCATTTCTCGAATTTCTTTTTTTAATCTCTTTTTTTAATTATTATAAAGACAACTGTTTAACCGATTAGATTTAAATATCGTTTTGGCAATCCATGCGTAGCTATATCAAGAATTATCACGAGGGTTTGTAAATGATAACAAAGCCATGGATGGCACATTGGCCAGTTGCTGTTCCACAAACTTTGAAATATCCAAAAGTCCCACTTTATCAATTAGTGAAAGAATCTGCAGAAGCATTTCCAAATAATTCAGCATATGTTTTTGAAGATCAACGAACGAGTTATGAACAATATTATACTCAAATTGAGAAGTTTGCTGCTACTCTTCACTCATTGGGAGTTAAATACACTGACAAGGTTGCTTTGTATCTTCCGAATATCCCAGCTTATCTAATTAGTTATTTTGCCGTAAATCGGGTAGGGGCAATTGTTATTCCGTGTAATGCAGCATATCGCGAAAAAGAAATAGGTTTCATACTCAAGGATTCAGGAGCTGAAACTATAGTAGTCACAGAAGAATCATATCCTGTAGTGGAAAATGTTCGAAAAGAATCATCTCTAAAAAATGTAATAATTGTCGGAAAAGAAACTTTTCCAAATACTCTTAGTTTTTATGAGTTACTTTCTAAAACTAAACCTAATCCTCCTGAAGTAGATATACAATCAGAAGACATCGCAGTCTTAGGTTACACAGGAGGTACGACTGGAATCCCCAAAGGAGCTCTGCTCACTAATTACAACCTTGTATCAAATGCTATAACGTTCACTAACTGGTTTTATTTCGAAGAGGGAAAGGAAAGTACCATTGCCGTCTTACCACTTACGCATATTTTCGGTATGACCTGTGCGATGACAGGCCCACTTTCAAGTGCAGGAACCGTGTTCTTGATGCCAAGATTTAATCCAGCGAAGGTACTTGAACTGATTTCAACCTATAAGATTACCTATTTACCTTGCGTTCCAACAGCGTTTATCGCGCTCTTACACTACCCAGAACTTGAAAAATCTGATCTTAGTTCACTTCGCTTTGCGCTTTCTGGTGGTTCATCTCTTCCAGTTCAAGTAATGCGACAATTTGCGGACAAGACAGGTGTAAATCTTTTGGAAGGTTACGGACTTACAGAAGCTGCCCCAGTCACTCATTTAAGCCCAATAGCACGAAAAAAGGGAGGTTCAATAGGAATCCCAATTATTGACATTGTCGCACGTGTTATTGATGAAAACGGAAATACAGTGCCTATCGGCGAACGTGGTGAGTTAGCGATTCGTGGACCAAATGTGATGAAGGGATACTGGAAAAAACCTGAAGAAACGAAACTTGCGTTAGTAAACGGTGAACTTCGTACTGGAGATATTGCGACTATGGATGAGGAAGGATACTTCTTTATCGTAGATAGAAAGAAGGACATGATCAATGTTTCAGGCTATAATGTTTACCCACGCGACGTCGAGGAAGTATTATACGAACATCCAAAGGTAAAAACAGCTGCTGCCATTGGTATTCCAGACGAATACAGAGGAGAAACTGTGAAAGCATACATTGTACTCAAAGAAGGACAAAACGCGACAGAAGAAGAAATTATCACGTTCTGTGAAGAAAAAATTGCGAACTTTAAAGTACCTAAACTTGTGGAATTTCGAGAAAGCCTTCCAATGACAAGCGTAGGAAAGGTTCTAAGAAAAGCACTCAAAGAAGAACTGAAAGGAAGCGCCAATTAAAGTTATACTGTTATAGAATCTTTTTAACTTATTTCTATTTTTTTCTTTAGGGGAAACATATAGATACCGCACTTCTACATTATCTAATTTGTTTGAATGAGGAGCCTTACATGAAATGTGATGTTCTTGTGATAGGTGGTGGACCTAGCGGATCTTATGCTGCAAAAGAAATCGCTACCTTAGCCAAGGGTTACAAAATTCTCCTCATTGAAGATCACAAAGTAATTGGAAAGCCAGTGCAATGCGCAGGTAAAATATCTACACGTGCATACAGAGAATTAAATCTGCCAATAAAAAGTATTCTAAATACTGTCAAAGGAAGTTACTTCTATTCTCCTTCTGGTGATTTAATTCTTACGAAAAAAAGAGTTCCTCAGGCTTATATTGTAGATCGTGGAGCATTCGATAAAGAACTTTGTCAAGAGGCGCAAGATAAGGGAGTAGAGATACTTCTGAAAACAAAGGGACTGAAGCCTCTAAGGAAAAATGGCAGAATTTGTGGCATTGTTGTGCGACAGAACTCTAGCCTTATTGAAATTCATGCTGATGTGATTATTGATGCAGAAGGCGTGCGTTCCTTAATTGCTAAACAATGTGGTTTGCCCACAAAAAAGAATTTTGTTAGTAGTTTCCAGATGGAAATATCCCCGGTTTCGTATGAGGATATTGAGTCAGTTGAAGTTTATTTTTCTTCAAAATACTCTCCAGGCTTCTTTTCATGGATCATTCCAGTGAATGAGCATCGTGCCAGAGTAGGTATAGGTGTTAAAGGTACTTTAAAGCAAGCATCTCAGAAACTTCTAAACTTCATTAAAAAACATCCAGTTGCTTCAAAGAAATTTGGTAAGCATTGGGAAATAAAGAGTAAGCTTGCAGGACTTATTCCTATGGGCGGACCAGTTCCCATAACTGTAAAAGACATTGTAATGCTTGTAGGAGATACTGCAGGTCATGTGAAATCGACAACGGGAGGCGGACTTTATTTTGGGATGAGTTGCGCGAAAATTGCAGCAGAAATAGTTGTAGATGCCCTAAATAAAGAAACTCCACTTCAAGTAAGAAATTATGAAAATCTCTGGCGAAAAAAATTCGGATCAGAACTTAAAAAAAGTGCGAATATGAGAAAATTTGTAAACAATCTAAAGGATCCAACTCTCGATACGCTTTTTAAAACCGTTAGTGATAATACTCTAGAGCCTCTATTAGAAAGATTTGGCGACGTTGACTATCAGTCATCTTTTGTTAAACCGTTTGCTAGAAAGCTCTCCGGTTTACCTTTCAAAAACCCTAAGTTGACTCTTGAACTTCTTAAAGCCATTATTCTAGCAAGTTCACCTAAATGAACTGTTGTCTCATATTTGATTTTTTTGAAATCATTCTCAACTGAGTATACGCGATTTTAGCAACACCCAATCTCTCACAGAATAAAACTTTCACTGATTCAAAAATATTCGTTGTCGGATCACCCTAAACTATTTTAGGAATGGATTACAAAGACATAATTACATAAGTTGATTCTTGAATTATTGATAGAATGGGGGGAGGAAAATATCTGAAATATCTAAAGGTGTCATTATTTTAACTATTCTACAAATTATTACTGTTATATTCATGTTTTGGCTCATTGGAGCAGTTTTTATTGAAGTTATTTTAGAAGGAGTGATAACTTCTTTAGGATACGTTTTTGCTGTGTTTAACTTCATTACACTTGGTCTAATGATCATTGGGCCAATTGGGCTTGTGAAATACAAGAGTTTATGGGCGTATTGGTTGACAATCTTTATAGATATTATTTACGTTGTCGTAAGGTAATTTTAGTCTAGTCTCTATATTAGACTCAAGTAGATTTTTTTCAACTTCTGATGTTCACAGTACGGATCCACAAAACTATTCAACAAAAGATGTGCATATATAACCCATATTTTCAAAAAGTTAGAAAATAACCGAATTGTGATAACAATGTTAGACAAGGTTAAAGTAGCTGCTGCTCAAGTCGCACCTGTCTTCATGGATAAGGAAGCAACTATAGATAAAGCCTGTAAAACTATAGAAGAGGCAGGACGGGTTGGAGCTAAGTTAATTGTTTTTTCTGAGACCTTTATACCAGGATACCCTTACTGGCGAGGATTACAACCAATTTCAAAATGGTCAGACTATATGGTTGAATATCAGAAAAATTCATTGAAAATTCCAAGTAGTGATACTGAAATATTAGGTGATGCTACAAGGGAAGCCAATTTAATAGCTGCTATCGGTTGTACGGAGATAAGCGATCTCAAGGGCAGTGAAACATTGTATAATACGATACTATTTATCGGCAACGATGGGGAAATACTTGGACGTCACAGGAAGTTAATGCCAACCCATGGCGAAAGGATGGTTTGGGGCATGGGCGACATTAGTGATGTGAGAGTTTTTGATACAGAGATTGGCACTATTGGCGGCGTTGTTTGTTACGAACACCACATGACTCTACTTAAAGCGGCGATGGCTGCACTTGGCGAAGAAATTCATTGCGCAGTGTGGCCTGGATGGTGGGTCATGAAAAAGCACCCAGGTGCCAAAAAACGATATAGATCTGGTGAGGATTCCCCACATTTCTGCGACATTGAACATGCTATAAGGGAATATGCATTCGAAACTCAGACGTTTGTAATTAGTGTTAGCCAATATATCCCTGACGATTTATTGCCAAAAGATTGTTCCGACTTTAACATCGCCGCTGGTGGCGCTTTTATTGTCAACCCAGCAGGAGTCTATCTTCAAGAGCCTGTTTTCGACAAGGAGACGATTATCTATGCTGAATTAGATGCTGACGATCGTCGCCATACAAAAGCATACTTTGACGCGCTAGGACACTATGCACGTTGGGATGTACTCAGACTAGAATTACGAGGAGAGCCTTTAGAACCATTAACTACAAAAACCCAATTCACATTAGACCCCAGTATGCTGAAAATATTAGCTGAGAAATATTGTATTGAACTTAAAAAACTTGAGAAGATATTAGAAGAACTAGGTATTAGTTAAACCATTTCATGAAAATGCTATTGGACTATTATCTTTTCTTTCTCGTTCTGGATCTATTTTTACGCTTTCCTTTTTTTGGCGTTTTGCCCTCTTGATTTTCTAAATTTGTAGTTTCAGGGGTTGTGATTTCTGGAGTAGTGATTTTTTCTGTAAAGAACACGCCCCTAATTTCACCAGAAATCTGTTCAGTTAATTTACCGTCTAAAACATGTGTTGTTCTTAACAACTCTAATAGATACTCTTCTATCGTTTTAGGAAAGTCAGCAAGGCTATTGTACCTATTTATCCTATAGATAAAAACAACTAGAGTGCTTACTGCCATAGCTGCTGTATAAAAACCCCATTCTTCAAAGAGATCTTTAGCATACGTCAATTGCGCAATATCTACATCCGAAACATCTAGCGCATCTGAAAGAGCGGCAAAACAAATTACCTTGTTTTCCAAGAGATGGATTACGTCCTCTGACAATTTTTCTTTTCCTAACCCCTCAATTAAACCTCCCATGCTTTTGGAAAGCCCGGAAATCTTTTCTTTTAGTTCAGTTAAACTTTGACTGTTCTTAAGTGAACTGAGATACTTCTCGTCGAAAGGGCTTAATACTAAAATCAATTCAAAAGCATTTTTTGCCAATAATTCGTACTCATACGCTTTGTCAGCGTCTTTTTTTGCACCTTTTTCAATGAAAATTTCTCTAGCGGTTTTGAACTTGGTCATTGCTTCGCTATAATCTCGCATATTCAAAAAAACAATACCTTTATTAGCGTAGGCTTCGGCTAGGCTTGAATCTAATTGCATCGCTTTGTCAAAACATTCAAGGGCCTCTTCGTGGCTTTTTAAATTTCCAAGTACGATGCCCTTGTTATTCCAAGCCTCGGCATAATTTGGATCTATTTTTAATGCCTGATCATAGCATTCAAGGGCTGCTTCATAGTTTCCAAGTTCAGCAAGTGACGTCCCCTTGCCGAAATGCGCTTCTGAATCTTCTGGTTTTAGCTTTAATTCATCATCAAAACTTTCTATAGCCTCTTCATATCTTTCAAGTGCTACCAGTGCTGAAGCTTTATTGAAATTCTCCCTGTGGTTGTTTGGCTTTATCAATATAGCTTCGTCGTAACAGACAATCGCTTCTTCATATTTCTCAAGGGCTGCCAGCACAACGCCTTTGTTATTCCATGCTTCGTCAAACTTTGAATTTAATGTTATAGCTTCGTCGTAACAGACAATCGCTTCTTCATATTTCTCAAGGGCTGCCAGCACAACGCCTTTATTATTAAAGGCTTCTGCAAACTCTGGATTTATTGTTAGTGCTTCGTTTAAACACTCTATTGCTTCTGTGTATTCTTCTCGTTTACCTAACGCAACACCCTTATTGTTCAGTGCATCTGCATGAGTTGGATTGTGCTTCAATGCTTCATTATAACATTCTATGGCTTTTTTGTAATCTCCCTGCTTGCCCAACGCTACTCCTTTGTTGAACCAAGCATCTGCATCTGTTGGATTAAGCTCAAGTGCTTTTTCATAACAAGCCATAGCCTCTTCAAAGTTGTCAAGTGCTGCAAGAGCAGTCCCCTTATTGTTCCATGCGCTTGCATGACTTGGTTTTAGTTTTATGGCTTTATCATAGCATTCAATGGCCTCTTCGTAGTTTCCATTCTCTGCTACTAGTGCTAACCCTTTATTGAACCATTTGGTGGCCTCATCTTGATTTTTCTTTGTATTGCCAGTTTTTTTCTTTTTTGACATCTTACACCACCAAAGGATGAGTTTTCATTCAAGGAGAAGTTCTTGGTTCTTACCTGCGTCGACTTCAGTTTTTTCTTTTCGTCATTAAGAGACAAGGAAACCACTCAAACTGGGAACTTATAGGTCTAAACCTGGGTTTTGTTTTTATCTCAATACCTTTTTCTTGCATTTCCATTTTGTGAAATTCTAGCTCTTTTTCCTTTTCCTGAAGTATAAGGTTTTTTTCCTCAATCATAATCCGCATATTCTCAATCTCATCTTCCTTTTCAGATTGGTCAAGTTCTTCTATTCTTGTTTTTAACTTCTCAATTTCTTTCTCGCGTTTATCAATAGTTGTTTCTAAGTCTTCAATTTTTGAGTCTGAAACCATTCCTCCACTTTCGATTTGCTCAACGTAAGATTTAAGTTCGCCTTCTAGACGTGCAATTTCATTTTCAAGATCTTCAATTTTTTTGGCTTTCTCAGTGGATTCTTTCTCCAACTCCTTTTTTTTCAAATGCTCGCTTTCTACTAATTCACTGAGTTTCTTAATTTCAGTTTCTCTCTCTTCCATTAGTTTCTCTAAAGCTGCATATTTTTCTGTTATCTCTTCTGCCATCGACATTTGTGACTCGAAGGCTTCTATTTTTTGGATTATTTCAGTTATATCGGCCTCCCCTAACGCGCCTCCTACAAGTCTCAAAAGATCTTCAAGCACTAATCGCATTCTTCTGCTTGCGTCCACCGAGATAGATGTGTAAGTTTTTTTGAAATGATCTTCAAGCACTTCGTTGATACTCTTCACCATTTGATTGATATCAGAAATGGAATAGGTACCTCCTACTTTCGCTGATTGAATATGAACCGAATTTAGTCGTAGTTCTTCCAATAGATATGATAGTTCATTTTCAAGAGAATCTTTCTGCGATTGTAAGTGTTCAAGAAACTTGACAACTGACGTTTTAATGATTGATTTGGGACTTTGACTCTCTGACAATCACACACCCCAGCAACTTTGACTCTCTGACAATCACACACCCCAGCAACTTTGACTCTCTGACGATCACACACCCCAGCAAAAGAGTAAGCATCTAATAATAAAACCTTGAATTCCTGAGATGTGTACGCAATACCT
>Ga0180437_10004635_pt1 | contig 19453 bp, 15 predicted proteins | sample SS_ome_4_FD_132410 | JGI IMG/M metagenome (GOLD analysis project Ga0180437, IMG submission 132410) | Hypersaline lake sediment archaeal communities from the Salton Sea, California, USA - SS_3_D_1 metaG | ecosystem: Environmental > Aquatic > Non-marine Saline and Alkaline > Hypersaline >... | reverse complement strand
GCCCGTTCACGGGCGGCGCGGCCCCGCAGGAGGGGCTGGAGACCGTGGAGTGGTCGGTCGACCTGACCCAGAACCACGTGGTCCTGTACACGTGCAACGGCACCCGCCTGCCGACGGCGCTCCTCCAGGGCCCCATCGACGTGACGGGCAACCTCGTGCTGTACAACGAGGACGGGGTCTTCGACCCCATCTTCGGGCCGGACCAGAGTGGTACGCTGACGACGCCGTACATGTACGCGCAGAACACGTGGTTCCGCATCGGGATCGCGCGCGGCTCGGACCCCACGGTCTACATCGAGCTGCCGGCCGTCGTCATCGAGTCGGACGACTACAGCATCACGGACCAGGGCTCCGTCACCAACCGCGGCTTCTCCATCAAGGGCCTCGGCGGACGCTGCAACGGCACTGTGACCATGCCTCCGATGATCATGTCGGACAGCGACGGCAACTTCGTCAATCCGTAAGGGGGTCGCCATGGAAGGCGCGGCGCAGGAGCTGCTGAGGATTGCCAAGGAGCTGGTCGGGGGCTTCCCCGACCAGCCGGTCCCGTGGTCCAAGGAGTTCGAGGACGAGGTCGAAAGGCGTTGGCGCGACGCGGTTGACAAGCTGGAGAAGAAGCTGGAGAAGAACAAGAGCTTCTTCTGGGCGCCCGGGCGCTCCTTGGCGGTGAACATTCCGCTGACCGGCGCCCTGAATTCGTGGTCGTTCCGGTTGTTTTCGCACTTCCGGCGCCCGTTTGATGGCGAAAGCCTCCTTGTCGAGCCGAACTGGACCCCTGGCAACGTATCGTCCCCGTCGCACGCCTGGCCGTCAAAGGTCGACGAAATCATCAGGCTTGTGAAGGGCGCGTCCAAGATTTCCGACGTCGTGGACAGGCAGCTGGACAAGGTCGAGCAGAAGCTGGGAATCGACATCCCGGCCGACGTCAGGCGCGACATCCAGAAGTACGTCAAGAAGGTCGCCAAGGGCCGTCAGACCGGGAACCGGCTGAGGGTCAAGCCCAAGGCCTTCCCCGTCGCGAAGGAGGGGAGGCAGGCCAGGAGCGTGTCTTCGTCGGCGGTCGACGACCTGCGCGACGCGGTCGGTGACTGGGCCTACGACATGTTCTCCAAGGGTGAGGCCGAGGACCTCCTGGAAGCCATCGACCGTGAAAGGACGACGAAGGGAGTCCTGGAGGCCATGGAGGACTGGGGCGTCTCCAAGAAGGAAATACGCGACCTGCTGAGAAGCATTGGGTAGCATGAATGGCCGTCGGATACGAAGGATACGTGACGCTCAGGGTCGACGCCGTCGAGGATGTCGCCCTGGGCACCGGTGGCGCCGTTCCCAAGGCCAGGCAGCGGATTGAGTCGAGCTCGGGCTACGGCGGCAAGATAAAGACCCCGGTCAGCGAGACGGGCATCGGCCTGCCCCGCAACTACGACTGGGTCGTGTGGGACGGAAGCATGGACATGGACGTCCACGAGGACTTCCTGACCAACCAGCTCAAGGCGTGGATATTCGACCGCCAGAAGGGCGCCAGGGCGCACTATCAGACGCGCGAGGGAAACGAGCAGCGGTTTAACCACTGCTACTGGAACAACATCAGCCTGTCGGCCGCCGAAGGGGCCGCCCTGACGGCCTCCGTGGGCTTCGTGGCCATGGAGAGGGACTCCTACGCGCGGGGAGGCGACTATGTCAACAACAAGACCGGCGTCCAGGGCTGGTGCTCCGGGGCGACTGGGATGCAGTTTCCGGACCCGCTCAACTCGGACTACGGGAACGTCGTGCCGATTCCGTTCTGGAAGACGTTCGTCGAGATAGACGGCTCGCTGGTGGAGATGACGACCTGGACGCTGGACTTCAGCCAGGAGGTCGTCAAGTTCTTCGGCTGCGAGAACAACAGCACGGTGCAGGAGCCGAAGTATGTCGGGGTCGGGCCGATGACGGTGACGTTCACGGGTGACTACATGTTCGTGGACACGGCGACTTTCGCCTCGCCCGAGACGCTGGGCACCCTGTACGTGACCATGGGTGGCGAGCAGATTAAGCTGGAGGACCTGGAGCAGACCACGGACACCGACAGCCTCCAGGGGCAGGACGCAATAACGCCGGTGTCCCTGGAGTACGCGGCGTACACCCTGGTTGCGTAGGAAACCTTTATATTCCCCCAATGGGGAAAGCAGGCGCAAGCCTGAGATTATTAACGAGATGATATTATGTATGAGCACAGGGCGAGACCCGTACGCCCCCGGCGAGGGGGGCCTACCAGTCTGTTCTGTGCTCTCTTTTTGGAGGTAGGCCATGCCCACGATTAAGCCGAAGCCCGGAGCGCCGAGGCCCAGGGGCCAGCAGCAGGAGCCGCGGCACGACGTCGTCCTCATGGAGCCCGGCGACTACGAGGTGACCCGCGAGTCGACTTTCACCGTCAAGGTGCCTCTGCGGCACCGTTCGGAGGAGGACAAGTGGTGGGTCGTGGTCGAGCCTGACGAGGCCGAGGTGACCGAGGAGGCCGTCTTCCGCATGTGGGAGTACGACGAGATGGTCGAGATGAGGAAGCTGGCGACGAAGTACGACCAGGTGCGCCGGGTTCACATGATAGACCACGACGTTCTGAACCGGTTGAAGGTTCAGCGGTTCATGGTGAGCTGGACGTTCGGCAGGGGCAACCCGCGCCTCCAGCTGCACCACCAGAACGGGGTCCTGACGGACGAGTCCTGGGCGGCCGTGAAGCGGTTGCAGACGAACATCCTGAAGCACTTGATTGACGAGATGAACGAGCGATATGAGTTTGGCGGTTGAGGAGCTTGCACGCCGCGAGGCGGAGCTTATGGAGAACCCGGGCCAGGTCCCGGTGCGCGTGCGCGTGCGTTGGGAGGGGCCGTTGTGTCTCCCCCATTCCGAGGGCGAGTGTGAGGAGAAGGCGGTCTTCAGTACGATGACGTTCGGCGACCACATCCTCATCGAGCAGGCCTGCAGGCACGAGACCGAGCGGGAGGACGGCAAGACCCAGTTCGAGGTGGACTTCAACGAGGTGCGGCGCCTGATGTTGAAGCGCACCCTCCTCGGTTGGACGCTGGACGTGCCCGTGGAGCGCGAGAACGGGTGGCTGACGCCCGACTGCTACGCCAGGGTGGGCAAGGTCCCGGCACCCCTCGTCGAGGCGTTTCTGGACGGTTTCTGGGCCCGCTGCGACGTGAGCAAGGACGAGGAGGAGCAGATTGCCCGGCAGGCGTCCGTCCTGTTCGGGAAGCACAGCCGCGGCGTCAGCGACGCGTGCGAGGCCGTCAGGCTGTACTGCACGATGAGCAGCCAGTGGGAGAAGTTCGGCATCAAGGAGGACGAGCTGGCCGGCATGCCGTACAGGAAGTTCGTCATGCTGAGGTTGATGGTCGGACACGAGAACGAGGCCGTGCGGCGCCAGACGCGCCAGAAGAACGCGCCCGTGACAAAGATTGCCGGCCGTGGCGGCCGGACGCGCCCAAGCAGGGGCCAGAGGATACCTTTGTGATTTATGGCGGTAGATGTGAAAACCTGTAACAAGTGCAAGCGAGAGCTTCCCGTGGCTGCGTTTGGTCGTGAAAAACGCAGCCAAGACGGCCTGCGTGCTGCCTGTAAGGAGTGCAGGAACAGGTTGGAGAAGGAGTATTACGAGCGTACGAAAGACAAGCATGCGGCACGGGTAAAAAGGTACAGGGACGCCAATCGAGAAGAGGTGAGGCGCAAGGGGCGCCAGTATTACGCCGACCACAAGGAAGAGGCCAAGGAGTATAGGGATTCACACAAGGAGCAGATAGCCGAGGCGAACAGGCGTTACAGAGAAGAGAACAAGGACCAGATTGCAGATTGCCAGAGGAGCTACAGGGAGAAGAACCAAAAGCGGCTTGCGGCTCAAAAAGCTGAGTACTATGAGAAAAACAAAGAAAAAATCTCACAATACAAGAAAGACTGGGCATCGGGCAATCGCCGTCGAATAAACAAGAGGGTTGCGAAGTGGAAGCGGGAAAAGTACGCAACTGATATTGACTTTCGGATAACTTGTAATCTCAGAAGAAGAGTCAATAAGGCGCTGCACGGGATTGCCAAGTCAAGGAGCACCTTGGAGCTTTTGGGGTGTTCCGTTGATGAGTTGAAAAGGCATCTTGAGTTGCAATTCGAGGAAGGTATGAGTTGGGACAATTACGGTGATTGGCATATTGACCATATTGTGCCGTGCGCTGCTTTTGACATGACGAACGCTGAGGAGCGGAAGAAGTGCTTTCATCACACCAACCTTCAGCCTCTGTGGGCTTGCGACAATCTGAAAAAGGGTTCACGGGTAGCGTAAATGACGCTAGACAGCAAACGACTGGGCTACGGCGGTTCGGCGGAGGTCGCCGGGCAGCAGGTGCTCATCACGTCGGGCGGTTTCACGACCGCCGAGACCCCGGCGTACTTGGAGCCGTGGTCCATCCCGCCGTCGCAGGTGTCGCGCTCGCGCATCCTGCACGCGGACGGGACGGAGGTCTACGCGGGCGAGCTGTCGCTGGACGTGACGGACAGGTTCCTGAACGTGCTGACGACCGGCACGCTGCTGGCCAGGCGCTACCAGTTCGACGTGGGCATCAACGACGGCGAGGACGCCGAGGAGATGGCGGACTGCTACCTGACGTCGATCAGCCTGGCGGGCGCGCCGGGCGGCCTGGTCACGGCGTCGCTGAGCTTCGTCTCGGCCAGCGAGCCGCAGTCGTCCATCTCGGTGGCGAACGACTTCATCCGGGACGACGAGCCGCTCGGGTACTGGTACAGCGGCAACACCGACGTCAGGGACTGGACGTTCTCGATGAACCAGGCGGCGGCGCCGGTCTACCGCAACGAGGACAGCAAGGCCCCGCGCTACATCAAGGTGGGGCTCGTGGACTACAGCCTGTCGGTAACGACGTTCGACGCGGTGATAGCCCACAGCGTCATCAACATCAAGACGCGGACGTTCACGCTCACGGGCGTGACGACGTCCAGCGGCTACAGCTTCGCCGGGGTCACCGACCTCGGGAACTACCAACACACGTTCGAGACGGCGGCGGGAGCCGCGGCGGGCTCGGGCGGTACTATTATCAGCTAGGAGAATACGATGAGCGACGAACCCACCAAGGCTCCGGAAGAGAAGCCAGACGAGCAGGCCGAGCAGGCGCAGGAGACGGAGGTCAGCCTGGAGGAGGCCGAGAGCAAGACGGGCATCAAGGAGGACGGCGTGAACCAGGACGCCGTTGATGCGGCCGACGGTGCCGGGACGCCCGAAGAGGTCGTCCTTCCGTCGTTTTTCGTCGAGGATGAGGACCGTCTTGTGGTTGAGGTGGACATCCTTTTTGAGAAGGATACCGGGCGCCTTGTCAGCGTGTCGCGGGCAGGCCTCATCAACGAGGCTGAATTCAAGACCTTGGGGCACACCAAGGAGGAGTTCCATTTCAAGCCGGTCGGTTACGAGCAGATGAGCGGCTACCGCCAGCGGTGCAGCGTCTTCCGGCGCGACGCCGGCAGGGCGCTCGTGGACCCTGTCGCCCTGCGCAACTATCTCATTGTCTGGCACCTGAAGGATTGGACCATGAGGGACCGCGAAGGTGAGGAGATTGAGCTTTCGTTCAATGACAACGGGGCGCTTGACGACGACAGCATCCAGCAGGTTTACAAAATCAACACGACCATGCTCGACGTCGTCCTGACGCTCTTTGAAAAGGACATGATGATGTGAGGTAACCCATGCCGAGGGAATTCCAGGACTTCAGCCAAGAGGTCTCGCAGGGGACCGACAAGATAAAGAACAGCCTGGACGCCGTGCGCGACGCAGCCGACCAGGCCGACGTCTCGTCCGGCAAGCTGTCTGACACGCAGAATGCGAGCATCCGCGTGGCCGATTCCTACGCCAGGTCGATGGCCGGCGTCAGCAAGGAGCTGACCGGCGTCGCGGGGAGCGCCCAGACAATTTCGCGAGGGGTGTCCGCGGCCGACGCGTCCATCCGTTCCTTCGGCTCGTCCCTGTCGTCGATCAGGACCGACGCGGGAGACGCCGTGTCGGGTTTGTCGGAGGTCCGCGACGTCAGCATGGAAGTGGCCTCCGCCATGGAGACCATCTCCGGGCGCAAGGTCGGGATCGAGTTTGACGCGTCTTCGGCGATGAAGGCCCGGGACGCCCTGTACTCCATCGAGGAGCAGCTGGACACCCTTGACGGCAGCGAGGTCGCGGCCACCGTCAGCCTGTCCAAGGCCGAGGAGGCGGAGAAGCAGGCGGGCGGTATTGCCGAGCAGGTTGGGAATCTTCAAGAGCAGTTGAAAAAGTTGCAGGACCAGGCCGACGAGGACCTTGGGCTGAGGAAGACCCTGGGTCAGCTGGAAAAGTCAATCAAGTCGACCCAGGCCGAGTTGCTGGACATGGAAGGCACCGTTGGGCGCATTGACCGTCAGCGGTACATTGACCTGAGCGTGAGGCTTGCGGGGCTCCGCGAGTTCGTCGAGTTCTCCGACCGCTACACCGAGACTGAGAAGGCCGAGCTGGAGCTCGCCGCGGCGAGTGGCAAGCTCGGCGACGCCTTGGACGACTTGGCGTCCAAGAACGAGTTGCTGGCGGCCAGGCAGCGGAAGGCGACCCGCGAGGCCGTCGAGGCCGCGCAGGCGACGAGGGCCTACGCCGGGGAGGTCGACAAGGCGAGCAGCCTCACGGACCTGGCCGCCAACAAGTTTGCAGAGGGCGAGAAGGAGGCCAGGGACTTCGCTGGCGGCCTGGGCGTTACCAATGGCGTGCTCATTGGCGCCGGCGTGGCGGCGGTCTACTTGGCCGGGAAGGCGGCGGAGCTTATTGACCAGTTCAAGGACGCGAGGTTGGAGCTGGGTACGTTCAATGTCGAGCTGGCGGCCCTTGAAAGGCGCGCAAGGGGGCTCGGCTTTGCTGGGACTTTCGACTCGCTGCGCGACGACCTCGGCTTGACCAGGGCGCAGTCGAAGGAGTTTTTCGATGTCTTCAGGGAGGGGGCGCAGTCGGGCGTCATAGCGGCCGACAAACTTGCCGTGGCGGCCGTTCAGTTGAGGAACACCTTTGGTGGGGACCAGACCGCTCGCCTGCGCGAGTACGTTGAGTTGCTGGAAATGATTCCGAGCATAGACACCGACCTGGCCATTACGGCGTCGTTTGACGACCGTGCGGCCTCGGTGTTCGCCCTGGCGCGGGCAGGGAAGATTGAGACGGTCATCGACCTCCAGGCGGCGGGCCTCGTCGGCGGTCTTGAGGCGGAGGTGCTGGCGCCCGACGACGTCGAGCTCATCAACGCGGCGCAGAAGACCGAGAAGACGGTCGAGGACGTCTCCGACTTCCTGACCGGGACGCTGTTTCCCAGCTGGGGTCCGCAGTTTTCGGCCATCGCGGCCGGTACGACCAAGATTATTGCTGGTCTTGGGGCCGCTGTCGCGACCCTGGGTACGTTGAGCTTCTTGAGCGGCAAGCAGATCATCGCCCAGCACGGGACCACGGCGGCGGTTCTCAAGACCGGGGCGGCCGATGCTGTCGGCGACCTGACCGACCTGGCCAAGAAGGGAGGTTTTTTCGCGAGTGTCAAGGCCTTGTTCGTGAGTGGCGGCGCTGCTGGCGCTGGCGGAGCGGCCGCTGGGGGAACCGCTGCCGCGGGTGGTGCTGCCGCGGGTGGCGGTGTGGCTGCCGGGGCCGGAGCGACGGCGCTTGGGGCGGTGGCCCTCCCGGTAGCCATAGCGGCGGCGGTGTTGGCGCTTGGGGCGGCGACGGCTTACGCAGGTGAAAAACTGACCGACTACGGCGATGACCTCATCGACGAGGGCAAGAAGGTCAGCGGCGGCCTGGCGAAGTTGAACGGGGCGTCCATGAAGGCCCAGGCGGCGCTCCTCCTCCTGGGGCCTATTGGCGGTACGTTCGCGTCCGTTTGGTTTGCCGGCGAGGATGCCGGAAAAGGGCTTGAGGCGCTTGGCCAGGGCCTTCAGGAGCAGGCGGGCAACTATTACAAGTACAATGAAAACATCGTGGCTGCCGGCATGGTGATGGAGGACTTCGGGAAGACGGTCAAGGAGGGGGTCAAGGACTTCAAGAACAGCGTCATGGAGCTGGCCAAGGACATCCCGGGCATCGTGGAGCAGCTGGCGGAGCTCAGTCCGGTCATCGGGCCCGTGGTGGACGCGTTCCGGCGGCTTCCGGAGCTGGTCTATTCCGAGGAGTACCGCAAAGCCATCGGCGACCTGGCTGACGAGACGGACATGCTTAACGCGAGGTTGCGTTCTGTGAGGCTGACGAGTGAGCGCTACAATACCGCGCTGGTCAAGGATCAGAAGCGCGTCCAGATTTCGGCGCTCGCGTTGCAAAGGCAGTTGAAGGCGACCGAGGCGGCGGTTAATTCGGGCAAGGTGGCGTTTCTGGACTTTCGGAACGAAGTACAGGGCTTGAGATTGGACAACTTGGCCGAGCTTGGGGGCACGGCTGACCAGTTCAACAATGCCATTAGGCAGGCGTCGGACGGGGTTTCGCGCAGGTTTGAGTCGTTGGCGGATTCGCTGGGGCGCCGCCGCGCGGAGATTCTCAGGGACGCCAAGCTGAGTGCGGCCGACAGGCGCAACGCGTTGCTCGACCTCAAAAAGCAAGAGCTTGAAGCGACGAGGGTCTTCGTTGAAGGCGTTGAGAGAGTTGTTGGTGCCTTGTTCAAGGCTCCTCAAATCATTCAGGCGAACCTTGAACGGGAATTTGCGAGGGCCAAGTTTGATTTGCGCGTTGAGGAGGGCGTTGGTGGGTTTGACGAGCTGTTGCAGAATATTGAGGGGCGCTTCGAGCAGTTTGACAAGGAGCTGTCCGGCACCTTGGACGCGTGGTCGCAGACGCAGGCTGAGCTTAGAAGCGCGCAGGAGAAGCTCGACCAGGTGCAGAAGGACGCCCTGGAGAAGCTCAGGGAGGGTTTCGAGGACCTGCCCGACGAGGCGCAGAAGGCCATCGGCAAGTTGAAGTTCGAAAAGGGGCAGCTGAAGAACCTGGGTGATGCGCAGAAGGCGCTTAAAACGGTCCGTGAAGAAACAGACAGGACGATTGACGACATCAACAAGTTGACGGAAGGTCTTCCGGAGGAATCCTTCGTGCGGCTCGCTGCCGGCTTGAAGCGGACGACGGCTGACGCCAAAGGCTTTGGTGCCGCCGCCAAGGAGGCGCAGGAGGACTTGGCCGAGCTTCGTGAGGACCTGGCGGACGATAAGAGCCCCAAGGCGGCGCAGAAGGTGAAGGAGGCTGAGGAGAATGTCGCGGAGATACGCAGCCGTGCGCTTAAAGCGACGGAGGAAAGCAACAAGATTCAGGAAAAGTTGAAGTCCACACTCGGGCGCCAGTTGAAAGGCCAGTTTACTCAGGCTGAGATAGAGACGGCCATCGCGCAGATTACCGACAAGGTCGTCAACAGCACCGACATTACGGCGGATGAGTTGTTGAAACAGGATGACAACTCGAAGGTGGTCGAGGCGATCCTGAAGAAAATTCGGAAGACGGAGAGTAACGCGGCCAAGGAGGTTGGGAAGCGGCTTCCGTCGCTCCTAAAGCAGGCTGACGCGCAGGTCAAGGCCGAGGCGGTCCTGTCGGCCGTCGTGGAGGGACAGTCTGTCGCGAATAAGAAGCTGGAGCTGCGCAACAAGGCGTTTGAGAACGTTAAGCAGCTGGTTGAGGAGTCGGAAAAGCTGGCGGAGGACCTTGTCAAGGCGGCCGAGGCCGGCGTTCGCACCCAGCAGCGCGAGCTGGACATTGTCAAGAGCCGGCAGTCTCTCGCGCTGCTCACCAACAGCACGACCGAGAACCTGCTCAGGGAGCGTGAGAAGGAAAACCAGATTGCCAGTATGTCCATTGAGCAGGTGGACCGTGCCATCGCTATTGCGGAGAAGAGGCGTGCCTTGTTGGAGCAGCGCATCGCCGTGGAGCAGGACCCCGGCAAGCTCACGGCCCTGAGGCGCGCGGCCAAGGAGCTCGAATCGACCATTGTCACGTTGAACCAGAAGCGTGGCGAGGCCGTTGAGGCCTTGGGGCGCACTGGTGACGTCATCACTGGTGCGCTCGACCGATTCAACGACAGCGTGAGCGGCCGGCGCATCCAGCAGCAGTTCGACCTGAGTGACGTGACGGCGGAGGTGGCGGCGTTCTCAAGCGACTTCGCCAGCGTCATCGCCGAAAGCACCGACATCGCCATTGCCGCGGCAAGGGAAAGGGCAGTACAAGAACGTAAGCTCCTGGCTAACACGCTCGCCCAGGAGAAGAGGCAAATAGAGGGGCGCGCCGACGCCATTGAGAAGACCCAGGGGGTAGCAGCACGTCGCAGGTTCCTTGACGAGCAGAAGATTTTGCTGGAGGCCAAGAAGCGGACCAGGGAGGCTGAGATCGAAGTTGCCCAGAAGCGCAGGGTGGTTGAGGCGGCCGCTCGCGAGGCGTCATTGAAAATGGAGTCCATTGATGTTGATGCGAGCGTTATCGATGCGCAGATGGATTTCTTGAGCGAGGTCGGCGGCTCGTTTTCCCAAATCAACAGACTACAGCAGGCAAGCGTGGCCCTTGAGCGCCAGAGGCTCGCGGTGCTTGAGGAGGAGGCCGCGGTCGCGAGGGGGCAGCTTGGCGACAGCCTGGAGACCAGGAAGAAGGAGGCCGCCGTCGAGATTCAGAGGCTGAAGCTCCGCAAGGCGGAGTTCGGCATCCAGAAGGACATCTTCGAGAAGCTGATTGGCAAGGCGTTCGGCGAGCTCCGGAGCGACATCGGGGCGGCAAGGCGCCGCGCCTCCGACGTGGCCCTCCTGGGCCGTGAAGGGACCCGCGTGGCGCTTCGTTCCGGCCTTTTGGCCGGGGCCGGCGGCGGCAGGGTGAGGACCATTGACGAGCGCGCGGCGCAAAGGGCCCTCGGCGGCTTGGCGGGTCTCGGCGGCGAGCTGAAGAAGGCCGAGGCTCTTGGCGGTGCCGGGCCTGAGCGGCTGTCCATCGAGGAGGAGATGGCGAGGTCCGGCAAGACGACTGCGGAGTCGACCAAGGAGCTGGCGGACGCGGGGACCACCCGGGGCTCGTTGTTCACCCACGACTTCAACGTGGTCAGCATCCTGAGGGAGATTGCCCTCAGGATGGGCATCATGATTGGGGCAACCGAGGACGTGGAGGGCGCCGTCAAGGACGCAGGCAAGAAGACGGAGGCGGGGATGGCCGCCGACAGGGTGTCCGACGCCAAGGACGACAGGCGCGCCATGACGGTCATGGAGCAGCTCGCCGTCGCGAAGAAGGGCTTCAGGGAGCAGCTGACGATGGCGAGGATGCTGTCGCAGCGAGAGGACAGCTCCGAGGAGGCCGCGGAGGCGACGGAGGCCGCCAGGGCCGAGCTTGTCAGGATCAGGCGGTTGGAGTCCGAGGTCAGGCGCAGGGAGATCATGAGCCCCATCGCCGGCGGCACGACGCCCACTACGGAGATGCGGCGCATCCTGAGCGGCAAGCCGAGCCCCGAGGAGAAGGTGTTCCAGCAGCACCAGCTTGAAAGCGCGACGAAGGCGGCCAAGGCGAGCGAGACGACGGCGACCGAGGCCAAGAAGACGACTGCGCAGGTGAAGAGGCAGGAGCGTCCGGGGTCCGCGGTCGCGGAGGAAACTGCCGATGAGATGGCGAAGGCCAACGAGAAGCTGGACAGGATAGGCGAGGAGGAGGTTAGGACGCGCGCGCAGGATGAGGCGAACGTCAAGGATGTGACCAAGACGACGAAGGCCGAGGTTGAGGCCGCGGAGGGGCCCGAGGCCAACAAGGCGGCCGTCAAGGAGGTCACGGACCGTATGGGCCCCGAGCAGCGGCAGAGGGCGCAGCGGTCAACCATGGAGGACATTTCCGGGCTTGGCATGGGCGCGTTGGAGACAGGCGGCGCGATGCTCCGCCGGACGGCAGACAGGTCGGAGGCGCTGGCGGTGCGCGTCATGGGGCAGATCAACGTCGTCATGAACACCAAGCTGTTCAGGGCGGAGATGGCCAACCTGGTGGCCGAGGTCATCAACACGGAGCAGGTGAGGTCGGCGCTCGACAAGCGCTACCTGACGGAAGCGAAATGAGCAATCCGGTAGCCACGATAGGAAACACCATCCCGACGCCGTCGGACCCGTCGGTGGAGAGGAAGACGTTCACGTCGATAGTCTTTCAGGAGCAGAGCTTCTTCGTCTACGGCGAGGGCGAGTTCGACCCTGCGTACACCACGTTCGACCCGACCGACCTGGGCCAGCGGTTCTTCATCTTCGTGCCCCTGGACAAGGTGCTCGACCCCTATGGGGACGAGAGCGGCAAGCCGGAGTTTATCGGCTCGTCGTCGTGGAACAGCACCGTCAGCAAGGCGGCGAGCGGGTTCGTCACCGGGCGCTATTCCATCATGCCGAAGATGTTCATCCCGTCCAAGATTCTGGTCGACAACGGCATCATCACGCCGAAGGATGCGTTTGGGGCCTTTGCCGAGGCAGGGAGTGACATCGAGGCCTTCAACTGGAACGCGGTGACCCTGAACGGTGCCGCCGTCAGCGTCGACGAGATAGTGAAGTACGCGCAGATAGGGGCCTATTTCGGGAGCCAGTACGTGACCGCCAGGGCGAAGGAGGACGACGACGACGCCAATGAGTTCGTCATGGAGCTGGAGCCTCCCCCGCAGCTGGGGTATTCGGCCCCGACGCCGGGGCCGCAGGGGTGGGACACCGGGCACGACCTGGTGGTGGACGGGGCGTTCGTCCTGCTGCTGAACGTCGTGCCGAGCCGGCCGGCCGGCGTGGACTACGAGAACCTTCAGGAGAATCCCTGGAACTTCAAGATTGAATACGGCACCGTCGTCATGGAGATGAACTCAATCGGGTCCATGAAGGTCGGGTACACCTCGGGGGCGGACCGCGAGGAGAACTTCGCGACGGTGAACCTGGCCGAGGGCAAGACCAAGGAGGGCCCTCCGCAGCAGGAGCACATCGACGACAAGACCCCTTACGTCATCGTGGTCTACCCGGTCTGGAACGGCATCATCGTGATGAGCGGCAACCAGGAGAGCCGCGAGGTCATCAACACCAGCTCGACCTTCATCCCCATGGGCAAGAGCCGGTCGGTCCTGCTGGCGCCGTACTCGGACGGCTTCGACCCGGCCAGCCCCGCCGAGGTGGAGGTGGGCGTCGGCTCCGGGGCGACGAACGCGGTGCCGGACTTCGGTGACAAGATGACCATCACGGCCACGAACGTCCGCTTCGAGCTGGCGTACCTGCCGTGCTTCTTCAGCCGCAGCATGTGGTTCGACGAGTGGTTCGTGGCCAGCGACGACGTGGCCGGCGTGGTGGACTTCACCTACAACGTCTACCCCATCTGGACGGCCAACGGGACGAGCGCGGCCCTTGGCTCCGTGAGCCCCGCCAAGTCGAGCTACGCGGGCCCCGTGTCGGACACGAGCTACTGGTATGTCAAGTGGCGCATGGAGATGGACGACCACGACCGCTACGCCGGCGAGATTCTGGGGTCCATCTTCGAGATTGTCGAGGCCCGCGACTTCCCCATCAAGAACGGGAACGGGAGCTTCAGCCTGGGCTGGAGCGGCGGCACGCCGGGCGACCCGTCGTCGACGGCCGACTGGCGTGACTACATCCAGTCCCTCACCGTCAGCGTGGGCATCGACGGGTCGAGCGGGTCCATCTCGGTGGACAAGTACGGCGTCGCCGGACAGGACGCGGTGGCCGTCCAGGACATCGGCGCCGTCACCATCTCGATGGCGGGCGGCTTCGGGACGGTGGCCGGCTCCATCTTCCAGGGCCTGGCCATGGGCGTCTCGGAGAACGTCACGGCCGACGGCGCGGCGTGGGAGGTCCCCCTGGTGGGCCTGGAGAAGAAGATGGAGGACATCGCCCTCATCAACGTGCCGTTCTTCGACGGCGAGACGGCGACGACGGCCATCCGGTTCCTCACCAAGTACGCGGGCCTGAGGGTCAACTTCGCCGGGGCGCCGAGCGCGGGCGTCGACCGGCTGAGCGTCAGCGAGGACGTCAACGTGGCCCGCTTCGACTGGAAGAGCGGCACGAGCGTCAAGAGCGCCATGGACGACGTGATGGAGGACCTTCAGTACAACTACGTGGTCCGGGACGGGACGGTCTACATCTACGAGCTCGACGCCAGCGGCCTGCCGGTCTTCTCGGGCCCCGACAGGGAGCCTGGCTACACCGGCGTGAACATCATCAACGAGGACCAGAGCCCCGACTTCGAGGTGCTCCGCAACGAGATTCTGGTCATCGGGCTTGAGGCCGTCCCGGAGGGGACGGGCACGGACATTGGCAACATCCCGACCTTCCCGCGCTTCGAGAAGAGGACGACGACGACGACGCCGGACGTGCCGTGGGCCAAGTCCGTCGTGCGTCCGCTGCCGGGGACGCTGACCCTGGCGCAGATAAGCGACATCGCGGACAGGGTGCAGGCCATGACGAAGAACTACTACATCCTGGGGCGGACGACCATCCCGGGCAACGCGAGCATCAAGCCCTACGACAAGTGGGGCAGCTTCATAGTGTACAGTGTCACTCACAACATCGACTTCAACGCCAAGACGTGGACGACCGACCTGGAGTTCTCGCTGGGCGCGTAAAGGAGGCGGCATGAAACGTTCGGACAGATGGTGGCAGTCGAGGGCCGTGCAGGATGCGCGGACGCGGGTGGCCACGCTGCCGGTGTTGGCCCGCGTCGGGCCCGACAACCCGTCGGAGCCGACCAGGGACCGCAACGAGAAGAACGAGAAATACTTCGAGGTCGGCAAGTCCGAGGTCGGAGGCGAGGAGGTCGTGGGATGAGCTACAAGCACAAGACCCCGCACCTGGGAATTCCGGTGGTCGGGCACCGCGACCGCATCATGCCCGACGTGGAGATGCGCAAGTACACCATCATCGAGAACATGCTAATCGCCGGCACGCAGGGCCTGACGGAGGTCGTCTTCGACGACGGCTCCTACTCCCTTGAGGAGGACGGCGGCGAGTACGCCGTCAGCGTCAAGGCGGGCGGCACGTACCCGTCCATGCACGGCATCGTCGGAGGCTTCTACTTCAAGGCCGCGTCGAAGGTGTGCTGGTCCGGACTGAGGCCGGACCACGCCTACTACCTCTACGTCAAGGCCACGCCGTCCACGCCGCACGACCATTCGTCCGTGCGCCTGGCGGCGTCCACGGTCCTCCTGGGCAAGGGCTCCCTGCTGATGGCCTACGTTGACCTCCGAGAGGAGGTGCCGGAGGTGGACACGAGGCCGGACGGCAAGGTGTACTCGGCGGACGTGGCCAGGCACGCCTCCGACTCGGTCAACCCGCACGGCGTCCGCATGGAGCAGGACGAGCTCGTCGTGACGCGCGACCTGGCGATTGGCGCCGGCGCCGCCGTGAGCGTTGGCGACGAGTCCTTCCAGGGGGCCGAGTTCGCGGCCGCCCTGAACGTCCTCATGGGGCGCAGGGTGGAGGTCGTCGACTTCGAAAGCGGCGGCGAGAAGGGCGTCCTCCTGAAGGCGGGCTCGACGGTGAGGTTCGCGCAGGCCCAGGAGAGGGGCGCGCCCGGCAGGGACGGCCCCGCGGCCGGCGGCATCGGGGTGGGCTACTACGGCGACGACGAGACGGTGGACTCCGAGAGCGAGTTCAAGGTCTACAACCACGGAGCGGAGGGCCTGCCGATGCGGGCGCTCGTGATTTGCGGGTGACCAGATGAGCGGAATACAGTTCGGCAACCAGCAGGCGCAGTTCTTCCACATTGCGCGGGGCGCGGAGCTCGTGGTGGTGAAGGACCGCGACGTGGTGGCGTTCTGGCCGGACATGCCCCCGTTCGACCCGGGCGACGACATTGACATCTGGCGCGACGGCAGCCAGAGCTTCCTCCAGTACGGGACGCAGTCCGGGGTGCAGCTGGAGGCGACCGAGCGCATCCTGGTCTGGGCCAGGATGTCCGGCGACGAGATTGTCGGCGGCGTCCGGTGGACCCCGTACATCAACTCGAACGACGTGGACCCGGTGGAGAGCCTCCGGCCCCTCCGGGAGGTCATGTCCCCGCGCGTGGTCTACGACCGGACGAGCAACACGCTCAGCCTCTGGTTCTGGACGAACGTCAAGGAGAGCTACACCGGCGACGTCTACGACGAGGACCAGCTCGCGCCCATCACGGCCCCCGATGGGTACCAGACCGGCTTCCAGTCGGACGACCGCGCCAAGCGCGTCCTGTGCTACGCGGTCGGGGAGTTCTACCACGCCTACGTGGAGGGCGGCTTCATCCAGGGCTACCAGTCGAGCGCGGAAGGGCTTCAGGACGAGCGGTGGGAGCTCATCCCCGTGTTCGTCCGGCCGCGCATACTCAACTGGGTCCAGAACGACTCGAACGCGGCTGGCGTCGTGGTCGACGGGGTCCAGGGCGTCCAGGTGCGCCTTGTGCACGACATGAGGTTCACCGGCGGCACCTTCCAGGCCCGGTACAAGGACGTCATGGTGCTCGCGGACCTCTACACGTCCGACTGGATCGACATCTTCCTCACGGCGACGTGCCCGACCCAATCGTAAAGGAGAACGGAAATGGAGCTCACGGAACAGCAGCTCAACACCATCATGAACGACTACCTGAAGAAGAAGAGGACCATCAGGGAGTGGATGAACGACAACCGGCTCGGGCCGGCCGACATCCGCCCGCGTGAAATCCTTCAGCGGCTCAAGGCCGTCTACGAGGAGGAGACTGTGCGGGACGTAATGCAGGCGCTCCGCCAGAGTCGATTTGGGCATCAGTTTCCGCTGATGGCCAGCCGGTTGTGCCAGAACCGGGACTTGACCGTCGAGCAATGCGACCAGCTTTTGGCGAAGCTGCAAGACGCCGTTGTGACGGTGAACGCCAAAAAGGTCGAACTGCAGGAGGGGTAGCAGGCGTTGGCGACGACCATTCAGGTCACGGTCGGGGGCAGGGTCCTCATCACCAGCGGTGTCGCGGGCCTTATCGCTCGCTCTTGCTGCTGTGTGGCGCCCAATCCTTGTGGCACGTGCTACTCCACTTACGTCTATGATCTGAACACTGCCGGAGGCGGCACGACCAGCGTCGTTGCCACGCCGGTGCCGTGTCCTTCCATAAGGGTGACCGTCACCCACGGGGCCTTCAGCTTCCCCGTCTGGCAGGCGAGCACGATCTACAACGCCGGCGACACGATCAAGTCGACGGACGGCACCTACGTGTACAAGGCCAGGTTCGCCTCGGGGACGAGCGGCGCCACGGAGCCGACGTGGGGGCCCGCCGTCGTCGTTGACGGGACGGTCACCTGGGACAGGGTTTACCCGACCGTGCGATGGTGTGGCGAGACGTGGGTCTTCCCTTCGGACAACGGGAAGAGCCACGTGGTCTGCCCTGATAACAATTACAGCTTGTTTCGCGAGTACAACGTGAGCACTATCGGGTTTGGCAGGTTTAAGTATCAGTTCAGACATGTATGGTCCAACGACGGCGTTGGCGGCGGAGGGGACTCGTTGAATATGCTCAGGTTCGGCGGGATGTATTACGGCTTCAAATGGAGCCCCTATCCCGTGAAGAAGTACTTCGCCCAGTCGGCGGTGACCGGCCGCGGCGGGCACAAGCTGGAGATATGGGACAACAAGACGGACAGGGTCAACTTCTTCCTGAGCTATACTCCGAGCAAGTGGATTCCGCCGCCGCTGACGCCGAGCTCGACCACCGTGGTCCAGTCCGAGATCGGCCAGATAACGACCTATGCCGGGTGGCCGTACTGGACCGCCACGACGCAGACGCCGACGCCCGGCTTCCTGCTGCCCGACGCTTTCTTCGGGAGCGCGGTTCTCGCGACCAATTGGGGCAATGCGACGTTCACCTGGGCGAAGGAGCATGATTGGCCGTCATGAGCAGCTTCTTTGACAGCGAGCTTTGCGGCAGCTCGGATGACGTCTGCCGGAAGTGCAGGCGCTCCCGGGAGTACCGCCGCGGCGTCGTCGCCTCTTTCGACGAGCCGTCAGACGTCGATTTCCAGTGTCCCGAGGGGAAGACGGAGGAGGACTTCCCGCAGGACTTCGAGCTCAACATTTTCCAGATGGGCATGGGCCTCGCCCGCGCGATGGCGGACGAGGCAAATGCGGTGAGGAAGCGGAAGCCGTCAGTGTCCAGTGATGAGTACGAAAGGCGCATGGGGATTTGCCGCGACTGCCAGTTCCTGGTCAACGGCCGGCGGTGCGCCAAGTGCGGGTGCGTGATGATGTACAAGGCGAGGCTCCGGACGGGCCGGTGCCCGATAGGCAAGTGGCGAGGGGTATAGTGTCAGAAAGGAGTTTCCGCCCATGCTGATTTCGGCCGCGATAATCGTCAGGGACGAGGAGGGCATCGTGCAGAGGTGTCTGGACTGCGTCTCGCTCTTCGCCGACGAGATAGTGGTGGTGGACACCGGCTCCGTCGATGGGACCAAGGAGATTGCCGGGAGGCATCCGAAGGTCAGGCTCTTCGACTCGGACCACTTCGGCCCCTGGACGCACTACTCGGAGTTCAGCTTCAGCGTCGCCAAGAACGAGGCCCTGAGGAGGTGCGAGGGCGACTGGGTCGTTTGGTGGGACGCCGACGACTTCGTGGACGAGGGGAACGCCGCCAGGATTCGCAGGCTGGCCGAGGAGACCGACGAGCCCTGCCTCTTTAGCTTCCTGGTCACCTTCGGCCCCCTGAGGTTTGAGCACTGCCGCATGTTCCGGAACGGTCACGGCATCCTGTTCGACGAGACGCATTCCGTCCACGAGTACCTGAACACGATGGGGTTTCCTAACCGAGCCAGGCGCGAGGTCCAGATTCAGCACCTCCCCGGCAAGAAGGCCGTCCCGTCGGTAGAGCGCAACATCGCCATCATGGAGATGGACTACTACGAGCGCGGCATGGACGACCCTCGGACCTGCTTCTACCTCGCCAACGGCTACCGCGAGGCCGGGCGCTTGGAGGAGGCTGTCGATTTTTACCGGAAGTACCTGGAGAAGTCGGAGTGGGGCGAGGAGAGGTACTTCGCGCGCTACTTCATGTCCCAGGCCCTTGTCGAGCTTGAGCGCTACGGCGAGGCCAGGAAGGAGGCGTTCCGGGCCTGCGCCGAGGATTACCGCTTTGCCGAGGCGCATGTCATGCTCGGCGACCTGGCGTTCAGGGAGAAGGATTACAAGCGCGCCCAGAGCTGGTACATGCTCGCGGCAGACACCCCGGTTCCGGAGAGCGCCAAGCTGTTCGTCACGCCGGCGCTCTACGGCCCGTATCCGAGCGCCAGGGTGAAGGACTGCCACAAGGCCCTGGTGGGGGGCGCGCCGAAGCTGGACGGCCTCCTGGGGATGCCCTCGGGCAAGGGCGTTGCCGGCGTCTTCGAGCTGCCGCCCGAGCCCGAGGAGGCGATAACGGCCGGCGCCGTGCTGGCGGCCATAGCGAATCTGGACGGCGGGGTCTTCAAGGTCGTCGTGGGCGACAGGCCCGAGG
>Ga0180437_10004633_pt1 | contig 19455 bp, 14 predicted proteins | sample SS_ome_4_FD_132410 | JGI IMG/M metagenome (GOLD analysis project Ga0180437, IMG submission 132410) | Hypersaline lake sediment archaeal communities from the Salton Sea, California, USA - SS_3_D_1 metaG | ecosystem: Environmental > Aquatic > Non-marine Saline and Alkaline > Hypersaline >... | reverse complement strand
TGTGACGGTAGTAATAGGAATCCCACTGCTCGTCTGTGAAGGATATGCTCGTGATGAGCGTCTGCTTCCTCATATTCGATTCTCTAAGGTATTGCACAAGCGGAACGGTCAACGAAGGGACACCACCCCACCTGCCCTTCCGTACCCGCACAGGATTGCTCTTCTGATCCCCATTATGGGAGTCATGCTCCCCGCCGATGAGAGTGACTTCCGTGTCGAGGGCGATCAGGGGGCCCATAAGGTCGGACCATGAGGGAAAAAAGGCAATGCTTCCTCCCACCGTGATCCTGTTCCTCAGCGGGGTCGACGCGCTCCTTCTCAGTGCCCTGGAAACGATGTGATCGGGTGTGAATTGTTTCGCAAGTTCTGCGAACGTCAGGGTTGCCCCGATCTCGACTCTGCCGTTTTTTCGGCGAAAGAAATGAAGGGGAAGGGATCCCAGGTCGATGAGCCCTGCTGTGCTCCTCATCCGAGTCATCAGGATTCCCGTACCGCCTCCATGGGGAATCACTCCCCGTTTCATCAAAAGTGCGGGTAGTTCGTCAAGCCTCTGCGGAAAGTACCACTCGATCTCTTTCATTTTCGATTTCTCGAAGGATGCTGCGGTATTGAATGAATTGATCCCTCCCACTCATCAGCCGAACCACCGGAAAATCCTTGCGGTCACACCCCTGGTGAGAAGGAAAAACCAACTACAAATTTTACCTATTTTCCCGTATCTGTAAAGTATATTATTTCCTGACACTCCCTTTCGAGAGGCTTTCGATGTCTTTTGCCATTGACGACGATATGCAGGAATCCACATCGTGCGATTTCACCGCTCTCTCCGACCTGTGGTTCCCTTCTGTGGATGAGCTTTGCGGGAAGATTCTGACAGAGCTCGGGCGGAATGTATCCTTCGAGAGAGCATTCGCTACCCTTCTGAAAAAAGTTCGAAAGTGGCTGCCCTGCATCACCGACGGGTATTCCGCGCTTCGGTATGCCAGGTTCCTCCTTGAACAGTGCAGAGGAACAGAAGCGCGCATCGAAGCTCGAGCCCGGGTGAACGTGCTCATCCAGGCTTCCCTCCAGGAGCTTTCTTGTGCTCGAATGCTCGAGGATGGCAGGCCGGTTGATTCCCTGCTTTGCTCCTGTCCGGGCGGGCTCGAGCATGTGTCTCTGCTCAAAGCGATCCTCTCGACCGGTGCGCCCGTCCATCAAGCACTCCTCCTTTCCCAGCTTGGAAAGTCAATCTACGCAGACGCGATCGTGAGGGACATCACCAGGATGCAGATTGGGAGCTGGAACCAGGAAGAGACTTCCCAGATCATCGGAAACAAGCTTTTGGATTCCTGCTCAGATCCGGATGTGCGGAGGGTGCTTCTGGACATCGCGGCCGAGCACCGCCTCAAAATGATCGAATCAGGCCAGGTCGCCGATATGCTCGAAGGGCTCGATCCTAATGATCAGCTTTTTCTTCCCCTTCTCCGATACATTGGTGAATGCAGTCTTCGCGATCTCATCCCGCTTCTCCGCGATAGATTGGGAAACTCAGATGGGATGCCTCTCTCAACGCTTTTGGGGTTTCTGGATGTGCTTTCACAGCTTGGAGCAGACCTGTCCAGTATCCATATTCCGTGCTCCTGTCCGCTGCTTCTGGAATACGTGGAGCGCGCATCAGGGTCCATACCCAAATCGCCATCAGGAGGGGCTGGGCTTCGGCTTGCGCAATGCGCCTTTTATGGAGATATCGGCCTGCCTGGTCAGGCAGGAGGGGGCGGGCTCGCAACTCTTTTGAACTCCCTTGGGAAAACACTTGCCCGGAACAGGGGCGTAGAAGCGGTCTACACACTCGTTTTGTTGCACCTGCAGGGCGCTGGCAACGACAACTCCTCCGAATCACCCGTATCCTTCCATGCGATCTCATCTCAAAGGCGAGACCCAGCCCATGAACGTGCCTGGTCCAGTAACCCTGGCTGGTCCGCCGCGCAGGGAGGAAACCCTCTTTTAGAAATCTCCGATGAAGGCCACATGATAGTGCGGGTTCCGGTTTCCTTTCCCCCTGTTGACCAGGCCAGGCAGTTTCTCCTCCACGAATATGAAATCTTCCGTGCGGTGCACCGAGCGCTCCTGCTTCATGGATTAGAGCCCGACATCTTTCATGTACGGTATTCCGACAACGCATCCAGGGCCGTTATGCTGCTCGCACAAACCCTCGGCAGACGCATTGTGTTCACGATCACTCCTGACCCACACAGAAACTTCTCCGATACGGAGGGAAGAATCAGGCCCATTCGGGAACAAGAGGCACTTTTCAACCTGAACAAGGTATTCCTCGCCGACCAGATCGCCCGGGAAGCAGACGGCCTCGTGCTGATCGGACATGGGGGAAAGAATGATCAGATCGCACCATACTTTCCACAGCTTGTCCTTTCCAGGGATCCCAAGAAGCAGATCCGTGTGATGCCTGAAGGCATAGAGCTTTCGGTGGAGTACCAGACCGGTGAATCGCCCTTTCACTACCTGAAACTGCTCACGGACCATCCGGGCGCGCACCGCCTTGAGAAGCGATACCTGGACAACCCGATGCTCGTCAACGTGGGAAGACTGAGCTTTGAAAAGGGGCAGCATCGCCTGGTAAAGGCCTGGGGCGCTTCCGGGCTGAGCAGGGTCTACAATCTCCTTCTTGTGGGGGGGAATCAAGAGAACCCCGAGGGCGAAGAGCGTGCGCTCATCGAGCGGATCAACACGCTCATGGAACACGTGGTTCACCTGCGAGGCAGGTTCTGCCACCTCGGGGCGCTTCCAAACCGGCAGGTTCGTCTGATCGAGAGGAGCATCAAAGAAACTACCACCGCCGGACGCCCCCACGTCTATGTATGCAGCAGTTTCAAGGAAGAGTTTGGGATATCGATTCTTGAGGCCATGGCGAGCGGTTTTCTTGTCATGGCTCCTGTTCGCGGGGGCGCGGGAAGCTACATTCAGCATGGCTCCAACGGTTTTCTGATTGAAACCCGGGATTCTGCCTCTCTACAGAAGAGCATGGAATCGATACTGGGGGAGGATGGGCTTTCCCCGAACACACTGAAACAGATTGCCGAGCGGGGACGGAGCTACGCCCAGGAGGCCTTCGGTATTGACAAGATATCGGATGCCTTTTCCGACTACTACGGAAAACTCTTTTCCAGGTGAGGATCCTGTGCGGTGAGCATCCTCTACGGTACAAGTACCACTCTCGAGGGCCCGGGCTCTCCTGAACTATCTGATTTGCCCTCCCTCTCTGCAACCGATTTTTATGCTTTCTCGATCAGCTCCCCTCTTTGTTCCTTAGCACTCTGCAACCTATTTCTGGGCTTTCTCGATCAGCTCCCCTCTTTGTTCCCGGTCAGCTCAATCCTCGCCAGCACCGTGGCGCATGCAACAGCGATCGCAGTGAAAAGTGAGCCTGCCATATTGAAGGCAAAGGAAAACCCCCGGGTGTCTATCATACGGCCGACAGCTGGTGCCATGAGCCCCGGACCTCCTCTGCTCGCAAAGTAGTAGATCCCGAGAAAGGTCGAGCGGTTTTTCGATGGAGCATGGCTTATGACATAGGCCTCTGTCACCGGCATACTCATATACATGGTCATTCCCAACAGGACAAGGACCACAGAAAGGCTCAAGCCATAGGATGTGTGGCTCAAGAGCAGTATGAGAGGTCCTGCAAGCAGACCGGTAAAGAGCAAAATCCCAATCCGCCCAAACCGATCTGAGAGGAGCCCGCCGAGAGGCCCTGCCCAGATCCCAGCAGAGTGAGCGAGGGAGAGCATGACTGCCGCTGCCTCCTTGCTCCTGTTCAGACTGTCCACTACGAGGAAGGGAATGAAGGAGATCGAGGACGAGATAAATATCTGCAGGAATGCGTTGAAAAGAATTACCACTATCAGGCTTCTCATTCTGCCACCGGTTTCTTTTGGGGAGAAACGCTCATCTCCCTTCGCTTTCTGGTACAGGGTACCGTATCCCCAGGCACCGAGAAGCAGAAAGAAAGAGATTCCAAAGAGGAGCGTGGGAATTGAAAGAGCGAGAAAGCTTCCTCGCCATCCCAGCAACCTCGCAATCCCGACTGCGATGAGCGGCGCAAGAAAGTAGCTTGCGGTGCCACCCACCTGATGAATGCCAAGCGCCCTTCCCCTGTATCTGGGCTGCACGATGGAGGATATGAGCGGTGAGGCAGACGGGTGGTATCCGCCTCCCAGGAATCCCATGATGAGAAGGAGGACGACCATCATCACGAATCCATTGGAGAAGCTGAAGATGAATCCGCACAGGGCCACACCAGAAATTCCGATGGCGATGAGCGTCCGAAAGCCGAGCGTGTCGGCGAGCCAGCCTCCCGGAAGCTGGCTCGCTCCATAGGAGAGGGTAAAGGCGGATATCAGTACCCCTGCCCGTGTGTAGTCGAAGGAGAAAGTGTCCCGTATGAATGGTAAAAGCGGGGTGATCAGCGCCGATATCAGATGATGGCTGAAATGAGCCAGCACAAAAAGCGGAAGCAGGATGAGAAATACGCTATTGCCCTTGAGCCTTGGTATGGATTCTTCCTCGGTGCGCGAAATTCAGCCTTCAATATACTGCTGGGGAAGGAAAAAAGACAATCTTTCCCGCTTTTCTGTGAAGGAACGCACAAGTAAAAGGTTACATGCACAGTGCCGGCTCCATCCAATGCGATTCTTGAAAGGCTGTGCACAACGGTCTGGCCATCTCCATCTCCTACTGTTGATCATGAAAACTCCTCTCTTTCCCCTTGACACAGAACTGATTTCGTGTGATAAAATCTTGACATCCTTCATTTCCTTTGATTGCTGTCGAAAACAGCAAGTACGACTCACAGACATTCGAAGCAAGGAGGGTCAATGCCGAGGTTTCTGCTTTTTTCACTTTTATTCCTGTCCATCTTGCCGAAAACGATTCTCCCCGCTGGTGAGCAACCCGGGGAGAAAAGATCGACCGTGTCTCAAAACCTCTACGCCATGAGCACAAAGGATTATGAGCTTGGGCCCATACCCGGATGCAGACAGGTTGAGAAGCCCCCTCCTGCACAGGAGCCTTCAGCCTTCGGGGAGGCTCCTGACGGGTTCCCTGAGGGTGAGCCCTTTCCCGTAGACGTGCGCACCTCTCCGCAAAGGGTTGCAGCTGAAGAGCAGATATTAGACTCCTATATGGGGCTTCTTACCCTCAGGCAGAAGATCGGCCAGCGTTTCATCGCCCATATGAAGGGAACAGTGCTTTCCCAGGAAACGTGGGAGCTCATCAGGGAAAATTATGTTGGGGGGATAATTCTCTACCCCTGGAATGTCGAAAGCAGCATGCAGGTAAAAGAGCTCACCGCCTCGATCCAGCAGGCTGCCGTCGAGAACGATCCTCCCGTTCGTCTCTTTATATGTGTAGACCAGGAGGGTGGCAGGGTGAATGCCTTCAAGCTCAATGAACTGACCCGCTTTCCCTCTCCATACTATTGGGGCCAGCACGGCGACCCTGCCTATGTGGAGTCCGCCGCCTACGTAATCTGCCGTGAAATATCCGAGCTCGGCTGCAACATGAACTTCGCCCCTGTGCTCGATGTATACGGTCAACCTGACTCCACGATTATCGGTGACAGGTCCATGGGAGAAGACCCTGACGAGCTTGGTATGTTGGGTATACATTACCTGCGGGGTGCAAGAAGAGCGGGTGTCATTTCCGTGATCAAACATTTCCCCGGTCACGGGAGCACCATCATTGACTCTCACCTTGATCTTCCGGTCGTCGATATGACCGAAGCGGAGCTCAGCGAGCGTGACTTCAAGCCGTTCAGATTGGCAATTGAAAACGGGGCAGAGGCCCTCATGACCTCCCACGTGCTCTACAGGATGATCGACCCTGAGTTTCCGGCAACCCTCTCCGTCTACATACTGCGAAAACTGCTTCGGGAACGGCTCGATTACGAAGGAGTCATCATTTCTGATGGGATCTCGATGGGAGCGCTCTCAAAAAATTTTGACCTCACAGAAACAATACTGCTCTCCTTCAAGGCAGGAATCGATCTCATTCTGGTGCACGCCCGGTATGACCTCTCGGAGATGATCAGCATTGTAGAAAATCTCCTCTCCGAAGGGTCGATCACGGAACATGAAATCGATGAAGGGGTAAGAAGGGTCCTCCGCCTCAAGCTGAGATACGGTCTTCTGACCGAGTACTGACTGCATCCTGACACATTTCCCTCTGTGAGGTGCAAATCCTCGCATTCACGAAACAGCTCCGATACTGCACACACTCGACGCACCTGAAATAACTACAGAGATTTTCCCTGTTCTTCCCGCTCTGCGATGACTAAGGTAAGTATGGAAGCAGAAAAAAGCATGAAACGATACGATGAGGAGGAAACCTGTGAAAATATACCGTTCTACAAAACTGCTGTCTTTATGGATGAGGGTAATCTTAACTGTCTTTCTCCTGACAGCTTCCTGGTCCTTTGCCGCAAAGACAGAAAGAGCCGATGAAGTCCCGAAGGCGATCTCTTCAGAACCAGGCAGTGATAAAAATATCCATGGAAACGAGAATGAAGAGGACCGTGTTGCGAAAGCAACAGAATCACTCCACGTCACCGGCAGGCCTCAGGATGTTGATATTGCAGAATGGCGACTGGAGGTGAAAGGTGACAAGGTCGGCATACCACTCGCTCTTCCCTATGAAGCGCTCCAAAACATGGAGATGGTCAAGAAAAACCTGGTATTGGTCTGCCCCGGATTCTTTCGGGATATCGCGGACTGGGAGGGAGTTCCCCTTCCGACGATTCTCGAAATGGCGCAGGTGAGCGAAGACTACAAGAGAGTTGACTTTCACAGTCTCGACGGATACATAAGCAGTCTGAGTAGAGAAGAGATCGAGGAGCATTCCGTCTTTCTCGCCCTCAAGGTCAACGGTGTTGTGCTCCCGAGAGAGCATGGATTCCCAGTCAGACTCGTCGCAGAAGATATTACCGGAGGAAAATGGGCGAAGTGGATCACTGCAATCGAGGTACAATAGCCGCGCCGACGCACAGATGCACAGTATCAGAGCCTGGATTGCTCATTCTTGGGAATACCTGCAGGAGTGAGAAAAATGAGTGAAAACTCGAGTTTTTTATGGTATCTTCCTGTGAGGAGCGATCTGAGCTCATCTGAGTTCAAAGATCATACACCCTCAATCAGAAGGAGAAACTCATGTCGATACGATTTGTTGAACACTCATGGCCTGAGCTCAAGCAGTACGTTGAGAAAAACGCACTCATTTTGGTCCCGGTGGGAGCCATAGAAGAACACGGTCCGCACCTTCCGGTGTGCACCGATATGGTGATTGGAAACAGGCTTGCGGAAGCTGTTGCCGAGAACCTGCAGAAAAAGATCCCGGTGCTGGTCACCCCGGATATGTGGCAGGCCTACAACGGCAATGTGATGCACCAGTGGCCTGGCTCACTCACGGTGAGTCAGGACACGCAGAAGAGGCTTCTCTACGAGATCACGGATAGTATCATAAAGATGGGCTTTCAGAAGATACTCTTTATCAACAGTCACGGCCAGAACCTCTTCACCCTGGAGGCGGTGTGCCGTCAGATCGCAGACGATCACGGGGTATATCCTGCCTTTGTATTCGAGTACCCGCTTGCAGCAGAGTTCATGCGTACGCACCGGAAAAGTGAAATTGGAGGCATCTCCCACGCCTGTGAGTTTGAAACCTCCATGATGCTCCACCTCACGGAGCTTGTGGACATGAGAAAGGCGGAAAAGAGTCTCATGACCTACAACTCGAGGTTCAAAAACACGGACGGAATGCAGGGAAAAAGCAGGGTGTACTGGTCGACATGGGCGCTTGAAAATCCGAAAAACGGCGTGCTGGGCGACCCGACAGTTGCAACCGCAGCAACAGGAGAAAAGGCATTTGAATACCTCGTGCAGGAGATCAGCGATTTCGCCCTGGAGTTCTATCACTTCAAAAAAAAAGAAGGATGAATCTGGAATGACCGGCGGATTGTTTTTCCCTTAAGCTTCAGTCCATGTCTGAAGGAAAGGCTCCCGCCTTCACTCCACGCTGCAGTATAAAGCTTCAATTTCCCCCTCCTGTCATACTTTTAAACCGTCTCCGATTCTCATTGATTTTTCCTCCATTTGTGCTATATTTGCTCCGTTATCTCACTCCTCTGATTCTGAAACTCCGGTATGTATTAGGCAGTGAGAGAAAGCTGTGTAATATATGCCAAAAATCCCTCTCAGGATCCAGATTACCACCCGGTGGGATTATCCTTCCCAGCACCACAGCAAAGAGCTTGAAACTTCATGGAATTATCCGGTTCCGACTCCGTCCTGTATCACCCGGGCTTCTGAAAAGGAGGTTGAAAAATACCGCGCATATGAAGGATAAACCTTTAACCATCGTTGAACACCTGAGCGAGCTCAGGCGGAGGGTGGTCTACTGCCTCCTGAGCGTTGCAGTGACCTCCGGTGCGGCGTATGCGTTTGTTGATGAGATCCTCGAGTTTGTGATGGATGCCGGAAAGGTTGAAAACCTGGTGTTCATCAGTCCCATGGAGGCGTTCTTCGTCATCGTCAAACTTTCAATCCTGGCAGGGATTGTTGCCGCCATGCCCTTCATCATGTACCAGATATGGCGCTACGTTGGGGTTGCGCTCAGAGAGCAGGAGAGGAAATATCTCATCTTCTTCGGCCCTGTCTCCTACCTGCTCTTTCTCTGCGGTTCCGCACTGGCATTCCGCGGAGTGCTGCCACTTGCGATAAAGTTTTTACTCTCTTTTTCCGGACAGAACATCACACCGCTCATCACACTCGATTCCTATATATCCTTCCTCGGCAAGATGATCACCGCCTTTGGCCTCATGTTCCAGCTCCCTCTCGTGGTGCTCCTGCTCGCAAAGCTCGGGATTGTGAGCCCCGAATTTATGAAAAAAGCGAGAAAATACGCGATCGTAGTCATATTCGTGGTCGCGGCGATCCTCACTCCCCCTGATGCGATCAGCCAGATAATGCTCGCTGCGCCCATCCTCCTTCTCTACGAGGTGAGCGTGTGGATCTGCATCGTGGTGACGAGAAAGCGCGAGCGGGAGTTGCATTTGAGCGAGCCTCTGATGGGAAACGCATAGAAACTGTGAAGCGGGAGTGTGTCCGGACCCCGGTGATACGGGCTGAGCGCATCCATGACGGAGAATGGCAGGAGTCATCAGCGTCCGATTCGATGCACAGGAACCAGGCTCACTTGCTCCAGGTAATTGTCGCTGTGACCTCTATTGTATCGCTGTCTGAAGTGGTCGCGGTGAGAGTCACTTCATCCAGCTCGGACCCGTCGCCGTACTGGTTTTTCACCGTTTTCGACCAGGGAAGGTCCTCATCGTTCGCAGTGACCCTGACCGTATTTCCATCGCTGTCAGTGTAGGTGATGTCTACGGTCGTAGATGTAGAGCTACTCACCTCATACAGCACTTCCTCGTCCTGAACCAGCAGCTCGCATGCTGTGAGGAGAAAAATCAAGCACGCTCCTGCAATTACACCAATACGCATGATATTTTTCATGAAAACCCCCTCTGTCATCCGCTGCGTAACTCGTTTATACTATTATACTAAAACAGATGCAGTGAATGGGCAAAATTTTCCATTGGGAAGTCTCAGATTCACATGATGAACCAATACCATACATAAGAAAATTATTGTTTTAATTATTGTAAAATATCTCGTTTCATGCTAGGATAAAAATTCACTCTTCACATGCATCCTTGAAAAAAAATACAGGGAGGCAGAAAATGAAGATCAGACGTATGTATTTTATGTTCACCACGGTGGTAATCGGCGTTTTGATCATCGGAGGCTGTGCAACGACGGGAAAGATATCCGGACCTACCGGTACAGACAGCACACTGCTCATTGGTCGTGTCAGCCTGGCATGCTCTGAGTTTCCGCAAACCTGGGGTTGTAATGGAAATCATACCAATGGAATAGTAATCGATCTCAGACATGTGCAAACAAAGGAAATTACCTCGATCAGGTCAAAAGGCGCGGACGGTTTGTTTTTCCTGCACGATCCGGAAGAGGGTGTGTACGAGTTTATAAAACTCTCTTTTAAAAAGGGCGGGAGCAATTACACCACAAACCTCTACTATGTGCCGGACAGGCGGACATACTTTCCAGTGGTACGCAACGCCGTAAACAACATGGGTGATATACACTGGCAATCGGTGTATCAAGCCAAGATTGAAGAAACCCAGAGTCGGAAGGGCAGCTCAATATTGGGATCTGTCGAAGATTCATGCAGGTATGAAAACAACTTTGATGAGCTGGAAGCGTGGTTTTCAGCAGAGTACCCTGAGAGCGAATGGAACAGGCGAAATTGGGTTCCCACGAATATAAAAACACAGTAGACGCAGAAGAGCCATTTCATTCTTCAAATGAATAAAATCCCAGATCCAGGACATTCCTCGATATGATCTTTCCCATCTCGTCCTTCATCATCCGTGCATGATCTTTTTCCCAGTCTGCGAGTCGTTCAAAGAGGCTCTTTGAAGCGCTGTTATCTTCTCACCGCAAAAGGATTGAAGTCGGTATGGTAGTCGTAGTAGTCCTCGTTTTCTGCCCTCTTGAGGGACCGAACACTCAAATAGGTTGCAGGGGTCATGACCACCTCAACACCAACCTTGAAGATATAGTTTGTCAACACCAGGGTCATGAAGAGGCTCCAGGGAAACACTCCGAAGAACGAGGCAACTGCCACAAACCCCACCGTATCAACGAGCTCTCCGCCAATGGTGCTGCCGATCGTCCTGGTCCACAGCCATCTCCCGGAGGTGAGTATTTTCATCTTGGCCAGGATGAAGGAGTTCGTGAACTCTCCTGACCAGTACCCGAGGAGACTTGCAATGACAATTCCGCCCGTGCTCATACCGCCGAGGATCGCATCGTAGGAAGCCTGACCCGCATATCGCTCCCAGGTTCCCTCCCCTGGCATGATCCTCACCAGCCAGAAAATGATCGAGCTGAGTGCGAGACACCCGAATCCGGTCCAAATCACCCGGCGTGAGTTTGTGTACCCGTACACCTCTGTGAGGATGTCTCCGAAGATGTAGCTCAGGGGAAAGAGAAGCGTTCCTGCATCAAAGGCGAGCCTCACCTTCAGAATGCTGAATCCCCAGTCGATGATTTTTGCTGAAGAGGCGACGTTGCTCACTACGAGAACAGTCACGAAAAACGCGGTTACCAGATAGAAATACCTGTACTCTCTTCTCTCCATATTACCCTGCCCAAGGATACCTTTTTACTGATAGTATCCAGAAAAACAGAAAAAGGCAAATCGATCAGAAACGTATACATCCAATCACGAATAATTCCTTCGATTACCGATGAGGGTATCCAGCCTTCTTATTCTGCTGCAGGTAGTGCAGATGTGGTACGAGGAGCCTGTTCGGGTTGCCTGTACCGTCGTAGAAAATGTCGATGATGGGAATCCCGAAGTCCGACTGAATCTTACGGTAGATCGATGAGGTCACCACACCTGGACAGCAGAACATGGGATTTATGTGCAGTATGGCATCAACACTGCCATTGGCGATGTAGCAGAGGGCCCTTCCCACGTTTATTGAGGTTTCCCCCGCAATGTAATGCCTGATCCTGTATTCCTTCATCAGACGGACGCACTCCTCGAAATCGGGCTCGAGCTGGTCGCCGATGATATCAAAAGCGATTTTCTCGAATCGCTGCTCGATGGCGCGCAGAATCCTGTAGGAGCGCGGATCAGCACCGTGCAACCGAATGTCGGCATCGTAAAAGTGGAAGGGGTACTCGGTCATCGAGGGTATGATCAGCTCTCCACCAAGCTCCTCGACCAGTGCCTGTATCTTCTGATTCATCAGCTCGTTGTACTTCACGTAGAGATCTCCGATGATCCCGATTCTCGCTTTCCTCCCCCCGGACTCGTCCCGTTCTGTGCCCCGGAATATTTCAGTCGCCTCTGTAAGGGCCGCTCGCAGGTCAGTGCCTGCACGAAGCGCTTCGCTGATAATACCCCGGGCCATTTTCATCGCCGATTCGGTGCTTCCCAGGACTCTTTCATAGGGCCTGATGCGGTGGTACATCTTATAGATGATGCATCCGATGATATAGGACTGAAAGATCCGCGTGGACAGTGATTGCGACAGCACGGCACCTGGCGTCATGCTGTTGATGAGCCCTATTTTCAGGCCCTTGAGACCGGCGGATTGAAACGCCATGTCCGCAAATATTGGAAACTGCGGGAAGTTGCAGGCCAGGCACACAGTAGGGAGGTAGAGAAAGGTCCTCTCCGGCTCAAGACCGGCGCCATTCACCTGCTCAACTACACCGCCGATGATGGAAGCAAGGGGAAGACACTCACCTCCGTTCACGAACTGATACCCCGTATTGAGGGAGCGCTCGTCGGCGTCAAGCAGCCGTGCATCGTAGCCCGCAGCGATGAAGCAGTCAACCCAGAAGCCGCTTATGAGCTGGTCCAGGAAGGGGATGAGCACCGTGTCCCCCCGCTCGAGAGGGTCGTTTCTGGGCGTGGTGACTTGGGTCTTTTCCGTCCGAACTGCCGTTTTCTTGTTCAGGGCGTTCCTGAAGGATCGAAGGCCCGCCTCTATTCTCGTGGTGTAGCCCGTATCGGAGCTGAGCTCATCGAGCTGCAGTATAAGAAAGGGCTTGTCATAGTGGCTCATGATGTCCTTCACGTAGCTGATGAGAAAGGAATCGGGGCTGCAGCGAAAACAGGTGAGGTACACGGCGAAGAGGTTGTCGGTGGTTGCGCAGTACTCCGCCAGCTTGATGATCTTCTTTCCGTAGTGCCAGTGCATACGCTCGTGATATTTCCGTGCATAGGAGGGCTCGAATCCGTCGAGGGAAAACTCGTCCTGCCAGAAGAGCCGGGCACCGAGCTTCTCGAGCTTTGCCGGGATTCCCAGGTTGAGTACAGGGTCAAAGAGCACGTAGGGCCTTCCCATGAGTGCGATGCGAATGGATCTATCCCCTGAAGAGAATGAACCGTTCCGCTCGAAAGTCAAACGCATCCGTTCCTGTGCTCGCCTGTATCGAGTATAGGCCTGCGCGAAGGCAGACTGGACCTCATTCGTCCCCAGATCAGGGAAGCGCTCCTTCATTGCCTCGTATATGTCGAAGGCTATCCCCTCTGGGTCCCTGTGATTGAAGAAGAGCAGAGGGGAGATGAGCTTTTCTTCTACGTCAAAGGAGGTGAGCTTGCTCACGATGGTGGGAAGATACTGCGAGTAGTAGCAATAGTAGGAATCGCGGGTTTTGTCCCTGAACAGAAGCTCTGGGCTGTTTTCGCCCTCCCGCTCGTTTACCACTGCGGGGGAGAAGATGTAGTCCACCCCCGCATGCAACATCTGCTCCATGTAGCCGTGGGCGAGAATCATGGGAGCGCAGAAATCCGAATTCACTACCTTCTTGCCCGTAGACAGCGAGGATCGCATGGGCAAGGTTTCTCTCACGCTGAATCCGAGAGCGGTGAGAAAACAGTGCCAGAGGGGGGCATGGTCCACGCTGTAGAGTGCGCGGGGGATGCCGATGGTGGTCTCGGCACGGTTACTGCCTGTGGTAGATTTCAGAAAAGATGAAGCGAATTGGTGAAACCGTTTTTCCGGAGCACTCAGCACAGGTTTTTTGAGGGAGTTCTCGGCATACTCCCTCCCGCACTTCATGCCCCATCCTGTTTTCACTCCGTCCCTCTTAACCACAGTCAGAACGCAGTGGTTGGTACAGAGAGTGCACACCTCCCGGCTTACGGCATCTTCGCCTACATCCCTGAGGAAGCCGGATTCCGTCATGCCCACTTCCCGGCATATGAGGGCGGCGCCGATGGCACCGGTCAAATGGCAGAAGGGAGAAACAAGCAGCGGCCGTTTGAGCAGTTGCTCGAAGGAGGCGACCAGGGCTTTGTTTCTCCCAGTTGCTCCCTGAAACACCACGTAGTCACCGATGGGGTTTCTCCCCGCAACCTTGGCGAGGTAGTTGTCTCTCACTGAGTTGAGCACAGCTGCAGCCAGGGCCTCTTTCGACCATCCCTCCGCGAGCAGCATGCCGAGGTCGCGCTCCATGTATACGGTGCACCGGTCGCTGGTGAAAGGGGCCCTCGCACCGAAGGCGAGATCGGCAAACTCCTCAAGCCCTACCCCCAGCCTCTTTGCCTGCTCCTCGATGAAGCTCCCCGTTCCGGCTGCGCACACGTAGTTCATGGTCGAGTAGTAAACCTCACCGTCCCTGACCCGCGTGAACTTCGAATCCTGCCCCCCGATCTCTATGATGGTATCAACTTCCGGATACAGAAACACGGCTGCTTTCGCGTGGGCGGTTATCTCGTCCACGTCCATATCTGCCCTGAATAGCCCTCTGATCATCTTTCTTCCGGAACCGGTTGTTGCAACTCCGCCGAGGGTCGGCCTCGTGCCGCCTTCTACCGATTCCATGGTTTTCATGAGCTTTTGCACAGCCGCAATCGGCTCGCCTCCGGTTCTTGTGTAGAAACCGCCCTCGATCCGTCCGTCCTCATCGATGAGAACCGCCTTGGTACTCGTTGAGCCGATATCGATTCCAAGATAGCGGCTGCTCCCCCTGTGCGAGGGCTCTGCAGGGAGAAAAACTTCCACACCGTCCCGCTCGTACATGGTGAGTGCGGAGAAATCCGGATAGCGGGTGAGTTTCATTTCGAGGGGAAGCCGTACCCCCCGCTTCGCAATCCTGTTCCGTGATGTCCTCTTTGCCCGCAGCTGTTGAGCACCGCCGAGGAGCGCTGCACCAACCGCCCCAGCAATCTCCGCATGTTTCGGTACCACCACCTGCATACGGAGCATGTCTCCGAAGACATCCACGATCTTACCATTGAGGGATACGCCTCCCACAAACCCAACCGGGGGCTTCAGCTCCCGCCCCTTGACGAGCACGTTCAGCACATTTCGTGCGATGCCTTCGCAGAGCCCTGCGCATATCGCATCAACAGAATACCCCTCCTGCATCGCGTGGGTGATGTCGGTCTTGGCAAACACGGCGCAGCGGGTTGCAATGAGGGGAGCTCTGCCCGTGTGCTCCGATGCCTTCCTGCTCAGCTCCTCCACGCTGAGACGCAGACGCTCTGCCTGCTGCTCGATGAACGATCCTGTGCCTGAAGCGCAGGGCGAGTTCGTGGCATGCTCACTATATGCTCCTTTTTCATCGAAGCGCATGAGCGAGAAGGTCTCGCCGCCGATGGAGAAAACGTTCCTGCAGCCAGGGAGCAAAAACCGGGCTCCCTCGATGGTTGCCAGCATGCTGTCAACTCCTGGACCCTGGTCTGGAAAAGCACCGCAGACCCCTGCTGAATCGTAGGAGTGAAACTGTGGCTGGGCGAGTAAGTTTTGGATCTCCCGCTCTATATCGCCCCTGTGGGCACGGTACAGGGTTTCTGTAATGGTCCCGTCCTCGATGAGTACACATCCGATAGAATGAGATCCGATGTCAATGCCCAGCTGTTTCAACTGATTCGTCCTTTGAGAAATCTTCAATGAAACGGAATGTCAAAGAAAGCAATTCATTGCGTTTGTAGTATAGTGCAATTTACTATTTTACATAGAATCCTGTCTCTATCAAGCACAATTCCTCGTTCATCCACTCATTTTACATTGCTTCTTTACGCCAGAGGAATAATCAAGGAGCGAAACAGGGCTCAGAGAGCGATCACGGATATTTACCTTGTCTCTGACAGCAGTCAATGGCATCTTATCAAAAAGATGAAAATGAAAAAGTCTCCCTTTGACGTGCTTCTTCGAAAGGGGCGTGCACGTCACCACGGCAGTATTTCAGGCCTTCCATTTTCTGAACCGGTCCGCGTGATGCGCGACGGTTTCGGTATCCCGCACATATTTGCACAGAACGAACGAGACCTGATGGCTGCGCAGGGGTTCGTACACGCCCAGGACCGGCTCTGGCAGATGGAAATTACCAGACGTTTCGCTTCTGGAACGCTTGCGGAAACTGCAGGAGAAGAGGCGCTGGAGCTCGACCTCTTCACCAGGCTTGCCGGATTCGACAGACTGAAGAAGAGGGCACTTCTGTCTCTGCCGGAGGAGGGAAAAGCTCTCTATCGAGCCTATGCCGAGGGAGTAAACGCCTGCATCAGCTCTTCAGGAAGCAATCTTCCCATCGAGTTCAGAAAGCTGAAGCTTATCCCTGTTCCCTGGAAAATCGAAGACAGCGCTGCTTCACTTTCACTCAACGCCTGGTTTCTCCAGACCAATTACCAGGAGGAAGTCCTCGCGCTCCTGTGCCGCAAGCGGATCACTGCTGACCAGTGGAACGAGCTCTTCCCTTCGTCCCCTGGAGAAGAGCTCCCGGCCGAGGATTTTTTCTCTCGATTCAGGGATGTAAAAATCGGAAAAATACTCCCGGAAGCGCTTGCCTACTACCGTGAGCTCTCAGTCGGGAACGGGGCAAGCAACAACTGGATCACCTCGGATCCGAAACACGGCCATGTCCTCCTGGCAAACGACCCGCACCTGAGCCTCACGGTGCCGCAGATCTGGTACTTCTGTCACCTGCACTGCCCGACCCTTCACGTCTGCGGTGCCTCGATGCCCGGTACTCCTGGAATAATCATCGGCCGAAACGAACGCATTTCCTGGGGAATTACCAATGTGATGACCGACTGTGTCGACCTCTATATCCTGAAAGTCGATCCTAAAAATCCGTCTCGCTACTACATAAAAGACAGGGCTTACGAGATGAAGCGGGAAGAGCTTGCGATTCCCATCAAAGGGGAAAAGCTGCGGGATTACACGCTCTTCAGAACAGTGCACGGCACGGTGATAACCGGGATGGAAGTGGGAGTCGAGGCGGTGGTGACGCTGAAATGGTACGGGACGCTCGAGGAGGATGAGTTTTCCGACTCAACCATCCACGGCTTTCTCTCTCTCATGCGTGCAGGGAGCGTAAAGGAGGCTTTCGAAGCCTGCAGCGCGATAAAGAGCGTGGGTCAGAACTTTGTGATTGGTGACACAGAGGGGAACATCGGATGGCATACCACCGGCTCGGTTCCCCTGCGGCGCGGATACTCCGGGAGGCTTCCTGCTGATGGATCATCCGGGGAGCACCGGTGGGATGGGTTTCTCCCCTACAATAAGATGCCTCACAGCTACAACCCTTTAAAAAAACGCATCACCACCGCAAATCACAAAACAACGCACACAGGCCATCCGGTAAGCCACTCCTGGTGTGCACCGTACCGTTATGAACGGATCCTCCATCTGCTCGACGAGCACCCCAGTCCGACGGCTGAGGATTTCCAAAAAATCCAGATGGATTCGTATTCCCTGCAGGCAGAAAAAATGCTCCCCGCAGTGCTCGGCTTCTCACCCTCCGATTCCCTCGCCCGAGAAGCACAGAACATCCTGCAGGGCTGGGGCTGCAACATGGAAGAAGGGAGCAGACCTGCTCTGGTCTTCAACGTGTTTCTCGTGGAGTTTGCCCGTTTACTCCTCGGCAGTCTGCTCGGAGATTCGTTACCCCTCTTCTTTTCCCTCATGGGCTACATCTACAGCGGGGTGGATACGGTCCTCACATCAGGAGGAGATTCTGCTCAAAAGCTTCTGGACGGTCAGTCTCTCGAGAGTCTCTGCGAGCAGGCGCTCACCCGCGCGATGCGCTTCCTTCAAAGGACCCTTGGAAAAAACAGAGAAAAATGGAGCTGGGGGCTGCTTCACAGATATCATTTCTGTCATCCGGGTGGGAGAGGACACATCGCCTCCTGGCTGCTGAACAGAGGTCCCTATCCAGCTCCCGGAAACGGTTCAACGGTGAATGTGTCCCTATACAATCCGGGTCACAGGGGAGGATCCAATATGCAGTATACCGTGCACACTACCCCCTCTCTCCGCATGGTGGCAGACCTCTCACATCCCGACAGAACCTACCTCATCGGACCGATGGGCCAATCCGGACAGCCGGGATCGCGTCACTACGCCGACATGATCGATCCGTGGAGGAAAGGGGAGCTTGTTCCACTGCCGCTCAGCAGGGACACAGTGGAAAGGATCGCTGTCCATACTCTGGAGCTTTTTCCCTGACGTGCGTGTCAGAGCATGCATGCCCGAGTAGGCGTAGGACGCAGGAAACCGGCGCGTCCGTGAAGATCACCTCTCACTGCATCATCTTGAGCCGCTTCAATTTCCCCCGGTAGGGTGGATACCGGAGCCGTATCTCCCGAAGTCTTGCTCCCCTCATCACTGATTTCCGGTGTGAAAATGTCTCAAAGCTCGCCCTCCCGTGGTATGCACCGATCCCGCTGTTTCCGACCCCTCCGAAGGGCAGGTTGAGGTTTGCAAACTGGATGACCGCATCGTTTATGCACCCTGTACCGAAAGAAATGCGCTCCAGCACCATGCGCTGCTTTTCGCTGTTCTCAGAAAAAAAGTACAGGGAGAGAGGCTTCGGCCGTGCGTTGACGAAAGAGATGGCTTTCTCAAGAGTTTGTTATTCGATAATCGGGAGAAGCGGACCGAATATCTCCTCCTGCATGATCCGGTCTTCTACTGAGACGTTTTCGATAAGCGTGGGCGCGATGTAGCGCGTTTTTTCATCCACCGCTCCTCCGCAAATGACGGATCCATCCTTGAGCAATTCCCTGAGGCGGTTGAAGTGCCGATCGTTCACAATCCGCGAAAAATCGGGGCTTTTTTCCGGGTCGGTCCCGAAAAACTCCTCGATGCTCCTTCTGAGTGCCTGTACCAGCTCGTCTTTCACCGACCTGTGGACCAGGATGTAATCCGGGGCCAGGCAGCTCTGCCCCGCGTTGAGTAACTTTCCCCAGGTGATCCGTCGTGCAGCCTGAGCAATCCTGGCTTCTCTGTCGACGATGCATGGATTCTTTCCCTCCAGCGCGATGGTCACCGGGGTGAGATTCTTTGACGCTGCCTCCATCACAATTTTTCCCAGCGGAGGATTCCCTCAAAAGAAGATGTAGTCGTAACACTGTCCAAGGAGCAACTGGTTCATCTCCCTCCCGCCCTGGAACACGGCAATGTACTCATCAGCGAAATGTTCCCTTATCATCGTCTCCATGACCACTGCAGTGTGGGGTGCGTACCCGCTCTGGTTTCATCCATGAGCGCAGGGACCGGAGATGAGACCTCAGCTCCGCTTTCACCATTCCAATCTCAGAGATATATACCTCGAAGGCGGACTTCCGCAGGTCATCGAACAACGCCCTCGTGATCCGGTCTTCATTGACTTCAACCGCCTTCCCGAGCCTCTGAAGCATCTGCTTTCTAAATTCAAACGGCTTCGTCCTGACGGTGTAAAAATAGTTCTGCTGCTTCTCGAGCAGCTCCCCCACCTTCTTCTCTATCATTGTCGTGCTCCACACAGGAGAAAGATCTTCAAATTTTTCGAGTTTCATAATACCAGGAAACAGGCCAAAATA
>Ga0180437_10004629_pt1 | contig 19466 bp, 14 predicted proteins | sample SS_ome_4_FD_132410 | JGI IMG/M metagenome (GOLD analysis project Ga0180437, IMG submission 132410) | Hypersaline lake sediment archaeal communities from the Salton Sea, California, USA - SS_3_D_1 metaG | ecosystem: Environmental > Aquatic > Non-marine Saline and Alkaline > Hypersaline >... | reverse complement strand
TCTCCTCGGCCCCTGCGGGGACCTTCATCTCGTGCAACCGGCGATAGACTTCCCGAAGCTGGTCTACCAGGCCCATATCGATCTGGGTCGATGGGCTTAGGATGCGCTCCCCATCCACGCTCGTCACCAGCGGCACGAATTGATCTAGGTAGTCCGCCACCTCGGCAGGCACCGTTGGCTGTGGCGCCGGGGTGGGGCTGGGCACGCTAGTGCCGGTGGATGTGGGTGACGCTGTGGGCGTAGATGTGGGTGGGACCGGAGTGCTCGACGGCGTGCGTGGAGGATTGAGGGTGGGCGCGGGCGTCAATGTCTTCTCCGGCGTGGGCGAGGGAATCGGTGCGCTGGTCTCTACTGCCGCAGGGGTGGGAGTAGCCGTAGCCGTCGATGTCGGCGTGTGCAGGACCCACGGAGAGGGGGTACTTGCAGGCGGCTCGATGGCTACCTGCAATACCTGCACCAGAGCCCAGAACACCACGAGCACAGCGACCAGCAACACCAGCAGCGTCGTCTTCTGACATCCACTCATGACGCACCTCGATGGATAATCGCCACCCTCTGCCTCCCTGGGACGTTCGCCAAGCCAGCCCAAGCGCAACCATTATAACCCAGGCACCGGTGATCGCCAACCGCCCATCCACGCCCGCTGGAAGGACTATTGGCTGCTCCCGCGAACCCTTTGAACATCCTGGTCCCGAGACGAGACCCTCGTCGAGGCCCGGTTGGCATCTCCGGTCCGCCCGCGCTCGCCATCCCGCTCACAGCATCACGGTCCTCTGCACCCCCCGAGGGACCGTCCGTTTGTCAGGGGTGGTTCCCCATGATATAATGACTGCCCGAATTGGGAAAGGCGGTTCTTAAGAGAGCACCAAAGATGGGCAAGCTAGGGGACACGCTACGCGAGGCTCGAAAGCAGAAAGACTGGTCCCTTCCTCAGGCAGAGGGGGCTACCAGAATCAGGCAACGGTATCTGGTGGCCCTGGAGAAAGAGCATTTCGCCGAATTCTCCAGCGAGAGCCAGATCCGAGGCTTCCTCAGGACCTACGCGATCCACCTTGGTCTGGACCCAGAGGAGATACTGGAGTACTTCGACGAGGAACCCAGGCAGCTATCCCACAGGCTCACGATGCCTACCCTTCGCTCCCTCAGTCCCTGGTCCATGCTGAACCTTCTGATCCTGTTGGTCATCGTCGTCATCGTGGGCGTCATGGGTATGTATGTCGTAGGAAGGCAAAGCACCCCTGCTCCGACCCCCATGCCAGCCGTCACAGCTACCCCGGTCCCACAGGCGCGCACTATACCACAGTACTCCATCGATGTAACTCTGGACTACCAGGGCCACAGCTTCGAAGCGACGGAGCGACTCGACTTCGTCAATAACACGGGTGATACCCTGTCAGAACTGGTTTTCAACGTTTTCCCCAACTATACGGAAGACGTTTTCCTTCTGGAAAGCGCGGCCGCTGAACAGTCGGAAGGGGACGAACAGGCTGAGCAGCTGGACTACACCCTGAACGCTACCAGTCTGCGAGTACAGTTGCCCTCCGCCCTGGGACCAGGGGAGGAGGAGACGCTGTTCCTGGATTTCTCACTGAGCCTGCCGCGCATGAATCCCTACCTCCAATGGAGCAACGGGAGTCTGGGCTACTCCGATCGTATGCTCGCGGCGGGCAACTGGTATCCCGTCCTGGTGCCCTACAAGCCGGGTCAGGGGTGGATCCCTTTCGCCTATCACGTGGTCGGCGATCCCTACGTCACAGAGATTGCCGACTACAAGGTCGAGGTAGTCGCTCCCTCGGATGTCGTGGTCGCGGGCACAGGAGAGGAACAACGATTCGGCAACCGCTGGAGCTACACCGCTCCCGAGGCTCGCTCGTTCGCTTTCGTCGCGAGCGACCAGTTCTCGGTCTTGACACAGCAAGCAGGTCACGTGGCCGTTTCCTCCTATTTCTTCCCCACCCACGAACGCAGCGGCTCTGAGGCACTGATCGCCGCGTCAGAGGCTCTAGGCGCCTTCGAGGAGCTATTTGGGCCCTATCCGTATGACAGCTATCGTGTTGCAGAGGTGGACTTCGCCGGAGCTCTAGAGTTCACAGGGATGGCGTTCATGGGCGATGACTGGTATGCCGATCACCCCGGCGGGTATCGCAGCCAGATGATCTCCCTTCTCGCACACGAAGTAGCACATCAGTGGTGGTATGGATCGGTTGGCAACGACCAGGTGCGAGAGCCTTGGCTCGATGAGGCCCTGGCGACCTATAGTTCCTTCCTCTACTACGAGAAGATGCATCCAGAGTTGATGGAATGGTGGTGGGATGTCGAGGTGGACAGCTACCGGCCACAAGGACAGATGGACCGTCCTATCTATGCTTTCATGGACGGCCGTACCTATCTCAACGCGGTCTATCGTCGGGGCGCCCTCTTCCTTAGAGATCTCAGAGAGCGCATGGGAGATGACGATTTCTTCGCCTTCCTGCGTGATTACCACGAGAGTCAGGCCGGTGAACTCAGCACGGCTGAGGATTTCTTCGCAATCATCGGCCGCCACAGCACAGTGGATATCTCCTCGCTGACGGAGGAGTACTTTGGTCCCTAGGCAGGCCAGGGCGTTCGCGCTTGCACTGGCTCTGTTCCTCAGCTCTCTGGTGGCTGGTCGGGTAATTCCTGCACATCCCATCTCTGTCTCCGCCACGGCCAGTCCCGATCCCACAGTCACACAGGCAGCTCCCTCGGCCACCGCTACGCATACACCGTCGCCATCGCCCACTCCGGCGCCTACTCCCACGCCTGCGCCGCCAACACCCACCGTTCAGACGAGCGGCACGGTCTTCCTAGATGAGGGCAACACCACGATCTACAATGTGCCCGAGGGCTGCCTCGTCCACCCTTTGCGACTGGTTGTCTGGGAGAGCGATATCTACGTGTTGGACGAGGGCCATCTGAAGCTTCTGGCCTTGGATGGCGAGCTGACCTGCAAGTCAATTGTTCCTCCGGACAGTGTGCCGCTACAGGTATTGGGCGATATTGCCTTGTCCGGAGATGGAGACTCGCTCCTGCTCCTCGATCGGGCGGGAAACGTCTTCCGCTACTCGAGGGACGGCTCCTGGCAACTGGAGCGACCGGCCAACGCGCCACAGGCAAGCGCCCGGCAGCACCTGGTCTCTGTATCCTCCTACGAAGACTCCTTCTACCTGTTGGACTCCAACGTGGGCCAGATATGGAAGCACAACGGCCTGAAAGCGGAGATTCTTCCCGTGGATTTGGACCTGCGAGAGAGCGTCGATCTCGCAGTGGGGAACGCCTTCTATGTGCTAGCCGAAGAGGGATATCGCGGTCCCCTCCGCCTCCATAAGCTGACAGGCGAGCCCCCTCAGTCAGATGCCGCATTCGTGCCGCCCTCCGACCTGGAGAGCCCATCCTCACTGTTCCTGGAACAGGAATCTGGAGGATACCTCTACGTGGTTGACCAGGGGCACCAGCGCCTGCGGCTGCTCGATCCCTCCTCCGGCGTCCTGGTGAGAGAGTATCTATTCGCTGAGGAGCGGCCGGAGTTCCACGCGGTGTTCGCGCAAGGGCAGAAGCTGTATGTGGCATCACAGGGGGCGATCTACGCCTACCCCCGCGAACCTGAGGGACCGGGAGTCTGGCCGCCAGCCGGCGCAGCGGAGATCGACCTTTTTTCATTACCGCCACACGATTCCAGGGTGCTGGATTTGCTCCCTGCGTTCACCTTGCCCATCGAGGGGACGAGACTCTCCGGTCTCTCCTTCCGGCTGCCTGGGGCGCCACGCGCTTATCGATACGGCGTGCACGAGGGTATCGACTTCTATTGGGCCGCTCGTGAGGCGGTGACCAGCACGACACCCGTCTCGAGCGTTGCGCAGGGCATGGTCCTCCGGGTAGACCACGACTACGCCGCACCCCCGTGGCAAGAGCTGGAAGCCCTGCTCGACCCTGCAGCGGAGGTACACCATACCCCGCCGGACACCCTGGACGTCCTGCGCGGACGCCAGGTATGGATCGATCACGGCGATGGTGTAGTGAGTCGCTACTGTCACCTCAGCGCGGTAGCCGGTGACCTGGAGCTTGGAGACCAGGTTGAGCAAGGCCAGATGCTCGGCTACGTTGGGAACTCTGGTACCCCTGCCTCCTACTACGACCCGGGACTGGAGATGCACCTGCATTTGGAGATCCGAATCGGCGAGGGCTACCTGGGACAGCACCTCCGGCCGGTCCAGGTGAAACGCTGGCTGAATCGGGTGTTCAGTGATGGCGCTTGACAACCGTTCCGCCCGCACACTATAATCTGCACGCTTTGAGTCAGGATCACCGTTGCCGATCCCAAGACTGCAGCCTAGCGAGGTACTGGTGCGCAAGCTTCAACTGGCCATAACCGCGTCTCTCTTGGTGGTGTTGGCCGTGCTGGGATTCCTGGGCTTCAAGCTCAGGGAGTACGATAGCTATCGCGAGGGCATATACCCCGGGGTTTCAGCTTCCGGGATACCACTGGAGGGACAAACGCAGGAGCAAGCTCGCCAGACTCTAGACGAGATGCTCGTGGTGCCGCTCAGCCAGCCCATCGCCATGCAGTACGTGACCGAAACGGTCGTCCTGCTCCCCAGCGACGTCAACCTGGAGATCTTCGTGGAAGACATGGTCTACCAGGCCTACGTGCTGGGCCGGGGAGAGCAGCCGCAGTTCTGGAACGGCTTCCTCACGTATCTTACAGAGGGTCTGCAACCGGTCAACGAGGATATCCCCCTCCTGTACGCCTACGACCCCTCACTGCTGGAGGACTTCCTCGCAAGTGCTGCTCAGGACAAGGACCGGCCTCTGAGAGAAGTGCAGCCCATCACGGACACGCTCTCTTTCCGGTCGGGTAAATCGGGTAGAAAGCTAGACATCCCTCGTTCTCTTCCCCTCGTAGAGCAGCGTTTGACCTCCCTCGACGACAGGGAGGTGACGCTGACGGTGGACGTACTGGAGCCCGCCCCCCCAGACATCGAGACCCTGCGTAGCATGCTTCAGCACCGCATAGACGAGTTCGCCGGCATGGTGAGCATCTACGTCTCGGACCCAGCCACAGGTGATACAATAGAGATCAACCCCAACATCACCTATTCCGGGATGAGTGTGGTCAAGCTGGGCATCATGCTGGAGACATTCCTCCACTCAGAGGGCACCGAACTGGACGAAGAAACCCAAGATATGATGCTCAAAGTGGTGACAGACCCCACGGGGAGCAACTACTGGGCTAACCTGCTCCTGGGGCTCATCGGCGACGGCAGCCAATTCGAGGGCTGCCGAAGGGTCAACGCCCGCATGGACGAGTTGGGCTTGACGGCGACCTTCATCCGGGAGCCCTATCGGCTCGAGACAGAGGGGTCCCATCGCGGAACAGGACTGGCCAAGCTGCGTTTGCTCCGGGGCCCCGTCTCAGCCAATCCGGATCCTTACATCCAGACCTCATCTCATGATATAGGTATGCTACTGGACATGATCTACGACTGCAGTCTGGAAGAGGGAAGACTGCTGGAGGAGTACGCAGGGCGCATCTCGGCCGAGAGCTGCCAGCTGATTGTGGACGACCTGAAGGAGAACCCAGTGCGGACTATGATCGGTGCGGGCATCCCCGAGGACGTCCCCCTGGCCCATAAGCACGGCTTCGCCACAGATACCCACGCCGACGCCGGTATCGTCTACTCTGACGGTGGAGACTACGTCCTGGTTCACTTCCAGTACGCACCCACTGACTGGTTGGTGTGGGCCATCAGCCAGCCCGTTTTCGAGGACGTTTCCTTCGCCACTTTCAACTTCTTCAACGTCGCCGTGGACTGATGACACAGCCACGTAGCTCGGCCGCACCCCTCTTCTATCTGGCCACTGCCCTCATCGCCCTCGCTGCTCTTCCGCTCGCGGCCTGCGGCAGCGAAACTACTCCTACTCCCACCCCTCTTGGCACAAACATAGCCATGCCCACAACGACGTCGAGCCCTCCCTCCCCCACTCCCACTCCCCTGGGGGGAGGCAGCGTCCTGGTCTACCAGACCGATCGCAGCGGAAACTGGGAGATATACCTGCTCGACATCACGTCGTGGCAAGAATACAACCTCACCCAACACGCCGCCGAGGACCGCGACCCAGCTCTTTCGCCAGACGGGACGCGCGTGGCCTTCGAATCGCATCGCGACGGCAATTGGGAGGTCTACCTGTTGGATTTGCAGACCGGCGAAGCCGCTCGCTTGACCGAGCACCCAGCCTTCGACGGCGCTCCCACCTGGTCTCCTGACGGCTCCCAGCTTGCCTTTGAGAGCTACCGAGATGGCAACTGGGAAATCTACCTGCTGGAGCTTCCAGGTCTCGAAGTCTCTCGTCTCACGAATGATCCCGCGGGCGACTATTCTCCTACCTGGTCACCTGACGGGGAACAGATCGCCTTCACCTCCTGGCGCGACGGGGACAAAGAGATCTACGTGATGGACGCGGACGGCTCAGATCAGCGGAACCTCACCGCCACGCCAGGCGATGATGAATATCCAGCATGGTCTCCCGATGGGGAGCGGATGGCTTTCCTCTCCACAAGAGACGGGCACACCACCGAGGTCTATCTCATGGAGGCAGATGGACAGGCCCAGACGAGGTTGACGCGCAACGAGGTCAACGATTGGGCGCCAGCCTGGTCTCCAGACGGCAAAGAGGTGGTCTGCTCGTCCTACGACAAGGGTGATCCATTCGAGGTGTACCACGAATACCGAAGCGGACACTACGACTTACACACGGTCAACGTACAGACTGGCCAGACAACGGCCCTGGGGCTCAGCTCGGCGCACGAGGCCCACCCCATGATGGTCTCGGTTTCCATTCCCCTGGCCGGCAGACAACCCGCTGCGGCGCCTGATACCCCCACCCCTGCCCTGGTCTCCAATCCCGAGGAGAACGATGGGCTCTATGAGCTGGTGGAGTTGCCTGGGGTCACGGGAGGCGATGCACGCCTCAACGACCGCGTGGATGATTCCTACAACGCCTTGAGAAGCGCCGTCTATGAGCGTACTGGTTTCGACTATCTTGCCCTACTCAGCGATGCCACGCGACGACTCGACTTCCAGCGCACCAACTACAGCGTGTTCAGCTGGCATAAGACGGGCCGTGCCTTCGACCTGCGCTTTGAACTGTTGGACGAGAACGGGGGTCAACGACTGGAGTGGCTGCGAGAGGACATCGGCGAAGAGCTATACTGGCGACTACTCATCAAGTGCGCCGCGCAGGATGGCACCCAGGGAGAGCCGCTGAAGACATACCCCTGGCAGTACTGGTGGCACATTGTCCCTGATGCGGATCCCGAGGCGTACGCGCAGGGAGGACGCTACTTGCCCGTGGCCGACGGATACTTCGAGGACTTCACCTACCTGGCCGAGAGGTTTGGTTGGGAGCGCATCGCCTCCTACGACGAAGAAGACTACAACTGGCGGAGGGACTCCAACGGTGTGGAGTACTGGCACTACCAGCACATGGATGGCCTGACCTGGTACGAGGCCATGCGTGAGATCCACCCGCAGGAGGTCCTGGACCAGTACTTCACGTGGGAGATAGGCAAGGGACTGGGGTTCAGCGACGAGTTGCTGGAGAGGAAGGGGATACCTCGCCCGTAGGCTAGCCGAAGGCCGCTACATGCCTCACCATCACATTGTTTGCGCGGCATGATTCGTGTGGTGGCATATCTGTTCATTGCGTTCCCATCCAAAGCGACCAGCCTGTGCTTCTGGACCTACCCTGGCCGGCCCCCGCAGTCGGACGGATTCCCATATTCAGTGACCTACCGTGCGTGGAAGGGCCATCACGAGATCCCACCCCACCACGATGCTAGGGGGGCTTCGCCGATCTCAATTGACTCATCCACGGTCTAGTGGCCAGCCTGACATGTCGGCGTATCCCCTGTACAACGCATCCGAGACAGAGGCCTCTCGTTTCTCACTATGCACCTCGAAGCCTACTGGCCGTTTCACGGTGATCTGCCGTGTCGGCATCTTTTCCATCGCAATCTTGACAACTAGGCAAAACTGCGCTATAATGATCCACAAGTCGGCAAGCTTCCGACGGGAGGGCCCATGAAGCTGAAGGTCGACCACCTCGATCGTGCCATTATCGAATGCCTGCAAGAGAACAGCAGGATGCCATGTACGGAGATCGCGAAACGCATAGGCAACGTGCCTGCGAGGACCGTCAGAAGCAGGCTCAAAAGGCTTCTTGATAGGGGCATCATCGACATCAGCACTGGTGTCCTTCCATGGGCGATCGGCTTCCCCATCATGGCCGATATCATGATCCGCGTAGAAGCCGGCAAGCTACCTGATGTAATCGAGAGGCTGAGCGAACTGGACCAGGTTTACTATCTTGCGCTCTCCACGGGCGATTGCGACATCTCCGCAGCGACGGCTGCCACGGACCTAGACTCCCTGCAGGATTTCGTCACCGAAACACTACATGCCATTCCAGGGATCTCTACAACTCGCGTCAACATCCTTACGAGAATCTTGAGGCAGAGCTATGACTGGCAGCTTCCAGAGCAGTTGCCCTAGCGGATGCATCGGGGGCGACTGATTGTAGCACTTCTGGACACGATCAGTCCGTCATGACAGTGAGGATCGCACGGCGCGCGGCTCAGTGCCGCGAGCTAACCGAAAGGAGGTAGGAGTAGCAGGTCGTTCAAGGAAGCTGGACCCCAAAGGCATCAAGTAGGAAAGGAGCTTGGGAGATGAAAAGACAGAGACTTGTGAAGATTCTTGTGGTAGCCCTAGTATCGGTCCTCATACTCTCCGCTTGCGGCGCGCCGGGCGGCGGAGCTCCACCCGAAGAGACCGTAGGTGTCTATGCGTATATGATCGCGACCACTTCTTTCGATCCGACTGGCAACTACTCGGACGAGGGGATGGTCCTTGTCAACGCATATGAGACTCTGGTGCACTACAACGCGCCGGGCAGCGCGGAGTTGATAAGCCCGGTGCTGGCTACGAGTTGGGAAACGAATGACGACGCCACCGAGTGGGTATTCAAGCTGCGCGAAGGTGTCAAGTTCCACGACGGGACTGACATGAATGCTGAAGCGGTCAAGTACTCCATCGATAAGAACATCGAGCGGGGATTGGGCGCCTCCTACATATGGGAGCCTGTGGAGGAGATCGAAGTAGTCGACGATTACACCGTCCGGTTCAAACTGTCGCATTCGGCGCCCTTGGATCTGATAGCCTCCGCTCACTACAATGTGTACATCATCAGCCCTACTTGCGACAAGGCACATGATGCGGCATGGTATGACGAAGGGAACGATTGTGGCAGCGGTCCCTATGTGATAGAGAGCCGAGAGCGAGGACAGCGGACAGTGCTGTCCCGGTTTGACGACTACTGGGGAGGCTGGAAGGACGGCCAGTTCCACAAGATCGTTGTGGAAGAAATCGAGGATGCGAGCGTCCGACAGCAGAGACTCGAGGAAGGCACAGTGGATGTGACGCTGAACCTGCCTGTTGACAATCTGGAGTCACTGGACGCCAGAGAAGACGTCACCGTGTACTCGAACCCGAGCTTTCAGACGATTATCGGCCTATACAACCATGAGAAGCCTCCACTCGATAACAAGTTGGTCCGACAGGCAATATCCTACGCCTTTCCGTACAAAGACTACATCGACAAGGTTCACATGGGGTACGCTGTTCAATCCACAGGCCCGATCCCAACCACAATGTTTGGACATGGCAGCGATCTCTACCAGTACAGCTACGACCTCGAGAAGGCTGAACAGCTCCTGGTCGAGGCGGGCTATTCCGACGGTGGCCCTGATCTTGTTCTGATCTACACTTCGGGGGACGTGTTCGAGCAGCAAGCGGCTGAGCTCTGGAAAGCAGAACTGGCCAAGATCGGGGTGAACATGCAATTGCGTGAGATGGGCTGGGAGGCCGCGTGGGACTATGCCACGAACTCAGACCCGGCAGAAGCCCAGGACATATTCCTCTTCTACTGGTGGCCGGATTATGTTTCCCCTTATAGCTTCCTCTTCAACATGTTTCACTGCGAGGAACAGCCTCTGTGGAATCTCGGGTACGTCTGCAATCCAGACCTTGATGCCACAATGGACAAGGCAGCGGAGCTGTTGGGCAGCGATAGGGAAGAATCCGAGCGACTCTTCATACAGGCACAAGAGATGCTGGTAGATGATGCCGATGCCCTTTACATCTGCGACATCAACAACGTTCACGTGATGCGCTCTGACATAAGCGGCTTCGTTGACAATCCGGCATATCCTCACTCGATCTTCTGGAGCTACCTCACTCGCAAGTGACGGCTTGCCTCTTGGGTCCGGGGGTTCTCTGCATCATGAGGGCCCCCGGACTACACGGGGCTTTGTCTCGCCCCGGCGGGAGATGAGTTGATCCAGAGCTTTCGTGACGTTCCCTACGCATCGTCGAGGAGATACAACGGCATGTACGACCTAGTCCTTCGGCAGGCGCATGTGCAAGAAGACGCTAGTCTAGTTGATATCGCGATACAAGACGGCAAGATTGCCGCAATCTCGGATCAGATCTGTGAAGTCGGCAAGAGGGAGATTGGGCTGGAAGGAAGGTTGATCCAGCCAGGGTTCGTCAACTCACATCTGCACCCCACGGAATCCTTCACCTGGGACCGGTCGCCGAACCTATCCGGGACATTCGAAGAAGGGCTCAAGCTGTCTCCAGAGGTGCGAAAGACCTTCTCAGTCGAAGACGTCCGCCAGAGAGTCGATAGGCTGCTGACTAGCGCTATTCGCCATGGGACCACCGCCTTCCGGATTACGGAGTTCCCTTCCGAGGTGGAACTACTACTGCGCATTGCGAGAGATTACCATCACAAGGCGGAAATCCAGGTCGGACCAGTACTGCCGGCCGACGTGGCCATTGATCCGGACAGCATGAATGCTGCGCGGCGAGCTATGGAGCAAGGGTGCGGCGTTGTGGGGGGCTGGCCCTTCGGAGCCCCAGACCACAGGAAGTACATCGATGCGGTATTCAGCCTCGCCAAGGAATTCGATGTAGACATAGACATTCATATCGACTATGTGATCCCCGAAACTCCCACTTGGGAGAACATGGATCTTGTCTATCTGGCGGAAAAGACCATCAAAGAGGACTACCGCGGCCGGGTTACCGCCGGGCACGTATGCGCGATTGGCTCTGCCGACCCAGAAACAGCTGATGCGGCCATTCGACTAACCAAAGAAGCGAAGTTGAACATCTGCACTCTTCCTGCCCAAAACGTGTTCATGCACGGCAAGAGCGACGCACAAAGCCCGAGGAGGGGTATTACGAGAGTAAGGGAATTCCTCCGAGCCGGCGTCAACGTGGCCTATGCGACGGACGACATCCGCGATCTCTGGAACCCATATGGGAACGCAGACATGCTCTTCGAAGGCATGATGCTGGCCCACGTTGCCCAGATGGCCTCCCCCGAGGAGATGGCCGGTGTGTGGAAGATGGGCACCTACGCGGGCGCACACATCATGGGCATAGAAGCAGAGTACGGTATCTCTGAGGGAAAGAAAGCCGACCTCGTTGTGTTTGATGCTCCCTCAGCTATAGACGCTTTTCTCGACCTAGCCGAGAAGGCCTACGTTTTCAAAGATGGCAACCTGGTGTTCAGAAATCGCGTTCTGAGCGAATCATTCATCTAGGCGCTTCGCTGCGCAACATTCAGCTGCCGACCGTGCACTGAAACCCAGTTTCCCAGGGAATCCTTTATGCTTCCACTTTGGGCAACTCATCTCTACCATTCTCAGCACATGTCCCTTTGCATCCCATTTGCTGCAAAGCACGGTCCGCCGTGTCTCAGGTTCTGCCATCAGTCCGTGAATTGGGGAATGAACCTCTGGCAACCAGAGAGTATCCCCGTCGCGAGGGGTCAGCAACACCGGAGCACATTATGAGAAGGTTGGCATACGTCACGAGACGCCTCGCCTTTGCGCTGCTGGTAGTGGTAGGTGCGTCGATCGTCACCTTCTTCATAGCCAGAGTTGTCCCGTCAAACCCCGCCGCAAAATGGGTGGGGCCTCACCCTACGAAGGAACAACTAGAGAAAGCTCGTGTCGAGCTGGGTTTGGATCAGCCCCTTCATGTTCAATACCTCCGGTACATGGAACAGGTGCTCCGCGGGGACTTCGGGGTATCCGTACGCACTCATCATCCCATTAACGACGATTTGAAGACTTACCTTCCAGCTACCATCGAATTGGTGCTGGCCGGGATGCTCCTGGCTGTGGGCATCGGAATCCCTCTCGGCGTCCTCTCTGGCGCCAAGAAAGGGGGAGCGATTGATCACTGTAGCCGCCTGTTCGCTGTAGCGGGTGTCTCCATTCCATCTTTCTGGCTGGCATTGCTCCTGCAGCTCTTCTTCTTCGGCGTGCTGGGGATCCTGCCGCTTGGCAGTCGAGTGGACAATCGAATCATACTATACTATCCAATCGAACACATCACGGGCTTGTACCTGGTTGATAGTCTTCTGACCGGCAATCTGGTAGCCTTCAAAGATAGTCTTCTACACATCATTCTGCCAGCCTTCACGCTGGCCACTTATCCTCTTGGCCTTACCATCCGCATGACTCGTTCGACAATGATAGAGGTTCTGGCGGAGCAATACATAACAGCCGCACGGGCTGCAGGAATTCCCGAGCGAACCGTTCTCTACCGTCTGGCGTTGAAGAATGCGATCATGCCCACGCTCACTCTGTTGAGCCTCTCTCTCGTCTATGCCCTGACTGGATCCATCCTGGTTGAGGTAATCTTTTCCTGGCCTGGCTTGGGCAACTACCTGACTGCTGCAATCGTGTCGATTGACTTCCCAACCATCATGGCCGTCACCCTCATAGTCACCGTCCTCTATGTTCTGGTCAATTTGCTGGTGGATATCCTGCAATCGATCGTGGATCCAAGAGTTGAGCTATCATAGGCGGTGAAAACCGAGTTGCCAAAAGGAGTACTGTCAATCCAATCCACACCACCCACCCAGACGCGATGGTTGCGTGTGGGGCCAACCGATGCAGTGGACTATCGGCGTCTGGTAAGTGCCTCTGTTCTGATCTCAGTGGGACTGGCTTGGCAGTTGAATGCTCAGTGGCGAAGAGGTCGCGATGGCAGTAGCGAAGAGCTCAGCCTTGTCTGAGCCCCATCCTTATGAGGGCCGCACAGGCGAATACCGTCTCATCGCGCGAACCTTCCTTCGAGATCGGTTTGCAGTGATAAGCCTAGCTGTGATTGTCCTGTTCGTGTTGGGGGCCGTCCTTGCCCCTTATCTCACCCCCTACCCAAAACAAGGCGCCGGTGAGCCCAACATATCCAATCGTTTCCTTGCCCCATCCCGGACACACCCCTTCGGAACAGACAACCTGGGTCGCGACGTTCTCGCTCGGGTGCTTTACGGAGGTCGAAGCTCCCTGTCCATCGGCTTTCTCGTTGTGCTTGTCGCCGTTGCCATCGGCACTCCCTTGGGTGCGGTGGCGGGCTACTATGGCGGCTGGTTAGATGAGGCCATAATGCGCTTCACAGACCTTAGCCTGTCATTTCCGCCGCTGCTATTGGCTATAGCCATAGCAGCAGCACTTGGACCGAGCTTCGTCAACTCGATGATAGCAATTGGCCTCACGTGGTGGCCATGGTACACACGGTTGGTTCGCGCACAGACCGTGTCGGTGAAGCAGCGCCCTTTTGTGGAAGCTGCAAGAAGCATGGGTGTCAGAGACCCAGCCATTGTGTTCCGCCACATCATGCCCAACATCATCACCGTGGTATTGGTCCAAGCGACGATGGACCTCGGAGGTGCCATTCTCACCGCAGCTGCCATGAGTTTTCTTGGCCTCGGTGCTCAACCGCCAACGGCTGACTGGGGCCGGATGGTCAGCGAAGGGCGTACCTACTTTCTCAACCAGCCCTGGTACGCCACATTCCCCGGGTTGGCCATTTTCCTCGCCTCGCTTTCCTTCACCCTGCTTGGAGACAGCGTGCGCGATATCCTGGATCCACGGACAAGGAGGTCAGCCTAGTGGGCGAGCCTCTGCTTTCCGTAGAGAACCTATGGGTACAGTTCCCAACCTACGCCGGCACGGTCCGTGCTGTCAACGGGGTTTCTCTCCAGGTAAACCACGGGGAGATCTACGGATTGGTGGGCGAGACCGGTTGCGGCAAGACAATAACCGGTCTTTCCATCCTCCGTCTGGTACCGCCACCGGGCGAAATCGTCTCTGGGACGATCACCCTCGAAGATCTGGACATCATGTCCATGGACAAAGCTGCACTGAATCGGATCAGAGGCGGTCGTGCAGCCATGATCTTCCAGGATCCTTCCGCGTCGTTGAACCCCGTGTTCACCATTGGCGAGCAGATATCCCTCGTCATCCGCTCACACCAAGAGGTAGGGCGACGCGAGTCCTACGAGCACGTTCTGGCCATGCTAGATGCAGTCGAGCTACCTGATCCGGCACATGTGGCAAGGGCCTACCCGCACGAGTTGAGCGGGGGTATGCAACAGAGAGTCATGATCGCCCTCGCCCTGTGCTCTAACCCGGAGCTTCTCATAGCTGACGAGCCCACCACCGCGTTGGATGTGACCATTCAAGCACAGATACTGGAACTCTTGGCCCGACTCAGAGAGGATCGTGGCTTGGCAATTCTGATCATCACTCACAACTTGGGAGTGGTGGCAGAGATATGCGACAGAGTCTCAGTGCTCTATGCTGGCCACGTTGTCGAAGAAGGTTCGGTGAGACATATCTTCAAATCGATGCATCATCCCTACACCCGAGGTTTGCTGGCCGCGCTTCCTCACCCGGGGACCCACGGCACCATTCTGCCCGCAATTCCCGGCTCCGTCCCCAGCCTCCATGACACTTACGCCGGATGTCCATTTCACCAGCGTTGCCCTGATATGCTGGATATCTGCCCGGTCGAAGCTCCTCAATTGAGGAGTTCGACCCCAGACCGCCCAGACCACAGGGTAGCCTGTCATCTCCTGCACCAGGAGAGGATGGAGTGAGCATGGCGCTGGTCCAAGTGAGGGGTCTGACCAAAGTCTTCGGCCAGCACGGAACACTCATGAGCCGAGGCACGCCTGTAATGAGGGCGCTTGATCGGATTGACCTCGACGTGACTCCAAATCAGACCTTGGGTCTGGTGGGGGAATCCGGCTGTGGGAAGACCACCTTGGGTCGGTGCCTTCTGAGACTCGTGGAGCCCACGAGTGGAACCGTGCGCTTCGACGGGGTGGATCTGACTTCGCTGGGAAAAGAAGAGATGCGACGGCTGCGAAGACACATGCAGATAGTCATGCAGAATCCACTCTCCTCGTTGAACCCACGCATGAGTGTCTTTGGACTAGTCTCCGAGCCCCTCCGCGTGTACACGTCACAACGGGGTGATGTCCTGCAGAACCGCGTGTTGGAGCTGCTGGAGACCGTGGGTCTGAAGGGGGAACATTTCCACCGCTATCCGCACGAGTTCTCAGGTGGCCAATGCCAGAGGATCGCCGTTGCCCGAGCCATTGCGCTCAACCCCAAGTTCATTGTTCTAGACGAGCCAACCTCTGCTTTGGATGTTTCTGTGCAGGCCCAGATCCTTAATCTGCTCCAAGAGCTGCAGAGAGATCACGGCTTGACATACCTCTTCATATCCCACGATCTCCACGTTGTTCAGCACATCAGCGATCAGATCGCAGTCATGTACCTCGGTAGAATAGTAGAGCTCGCCACAACCGACCAGATATTCCGGGAGGCTGCGCACCCTTATACCGAAGCGTTGCTCTCGTCTACGCCCCTACCGGACCCCGACGCATCAACTCACAGAATCATACTGAGTGGTACGGTGCCCAGCCCTCGCAACCCCCCGAGCGGCTGCCACTTCCACCCACGCTGTCCTTCCGCGGTGGACGAGTGCACTCGCACACAGCCGGAGTTAGCGGACATCGGGGGCGGGCATTTAGTGGCCTGCCATCTGGCAACGCAAGCCATCTGAGACCCGGAGGTCCCTCTTGACTCGTCACCGCACGCTGCTAGTCTTCCAGAGGCGGAAGCTTCCGCCTCTTGTCAAGTAGCTGAAGAAAGGAGTCTATGACGTGATCCCAAACACCTACAATGTGAAGATAACCGTCCTGAGACGCATGATCAACGAGGATCTGATCCGAGAATACGCGTCTGACACTGACGTTGGCACTGCCACTGGTCTCTCGGTTGATGAGATGATGAAATGCCCCGTCATGAAGGAAGGACAAGAATTCATCATCCCTGTCGCGGAGCGTGATCTCTTCTTCGTAGACAGAGACCTGATGCCGAAGGACTTCTGTCTATGGGCATGGGCGGCCATCGAAAAGGAGATAGCAATCTTGTCGCTAGGCGGAGGCCCGGTATGGATGGACAAAGGCGATGATGAACACCGGGTAATCATAGCCTGTTGCACCGACGGCATGCGGCCGGTTGTGTTCAAGCTGGAGAGTGTACAACCAGAGCGGACCGACTGAGCTACGGCTATCCCTCAGCTTATGGGGCGTGCTCTGCACACTACTCTGGCGGCATCCACACGACTAGGTCAGAGCGCTTTGAGGGCTTTCAGCTCGGCGACGACCACTGCGTCTTGCGATTTCTACCCCCATGAGAAGATCAGGGATGATCACTGGAGCCGCGGCATTGCCGGACCTCATGACAGTGCTCGAGGAAGGTTGATATCGTGGACGTGTTCAAAGCCATCAAAGGCAGGAGAAGCATTAGACAATTCACCGATGAGCCCATAGGTAGGGACACGTTGGGAAAGCTCCTCGATGCTGCCAGATGGGCTCCGACGAGCAGTACCCAACAGAAGTGGAGATTCTTAGTCGTTGTCTCGCCGTCTGTGAAAGAACTGATCAGCAACTTCTCTCCGGGCATATTCGCTGTGCCCGCTGCCTTCGTTGTGGTCTGTGTGGAGAAGACGTCCGGCGAGTCGCCGGTGTGGGAATTCACTCACGCGGCCGCATGCGTTCTGGCCGCGCAGAACATCATGCTGGCTGCCTATGAGATGGGCATTGGTAGTTGCATCGCGGTTTCCTATTCAAGGATTGCCGTTAGAGAAGCTCTCAATATCCCAGAAGACGTTGAACCTTTGCTCATCATCAGTTTGGGATACCCCGCAGAGGATCCAGAACCTCCCCCTAGACTGGATCTCAGTCAAATCGCTTCCATAGACGCGTTTGGGAAGAGATGGCCGTCATGACTCCGCGAATGGCAGCCCCTGAAGGTAGTCTCTACGAAGTGCCCTCTGTTCTTCCAGTCAGTGTTCATGTATCCGCGGTCGAGATAGAGCCCCGGGACACCCTTGCCCCAGTGTTGCCAAAGATGGCCAGTGGCCGAAATCGCTTCTAGAGCATTATAGTCCTCGTGCACAATGTAGCCGCACGGCATGCCGTGCGGCTATTCCGCTTGTGCGCTGCGTGTGCAACCCCGTCAGATCTTCGCGGCTTTCTCCGACAACGATCGACCCGTGCCCCCTCGTCGGGATTTGACCACCTCGGCCATCACACTGAGAGCGATCTCCTCAGGCGTGCGCGCTCCGATGTCCAGGCCGACTGGGGCGTGCACGCGAGCCAGTAGCTCCTCGGCGTGACCCTTGTCCCTCACGGTGTCCAGAACCCCCTTGACCCGGCGGCGGCTGCCGATCATTCCCAGATAGGCCACGGGTTTGTCGATCACCTGCGAGAGGCACTCCAGGTCGTGAGCATGCCCTCTGGTCATGAGGACTACGTGCGTCTGTTCGTCCAGAGGGTAGCTAGCCAGCGTTTCCCCAAAGGGAGCAGCGATCACTTCGTCCGCGTCGGGAAAACGCTCCTCGTTGGCGAAGAGCGGCCGGTCGTCTAGCACCGCCACCCTGAATCCCAGCATGCTGCCAAACCTGACCAGCGGCACGGCGATGTGGCCTCCTCCCGCGATGAGCAAAGTGGGAGCTGTTAACTGGACGTCGACAAAGAGTGCGGGCTGTTCCTCGGCGCCAGTCAGCGACACCGACCATCCCTCCCTGAGAACCGTAGCGGCCTGTGCCGTCGCGATATCATCCAGCTTCTGATCACCTAGGCTGCCCAGCGTCCCACCATCGGGGAGCACCAGCCTCCGCGGCCGTGATCGATCCGTGGAAAGCGGCGTGACCACGGCGAACCTTCCTCTCTCCTCCATAGCCCCGTTCGCCGCGCGCAAGAGCTCCAGGTCCCGCTCATCCCAGAGGTCAACGAAGACGTTCATCACGCCGCCGCAGACCATGGCCGTGTCCAAGGAGATGTCCCCAGTTAGGTCGAGGGTCAGCAAACGGCGCCGTCCATCCTTGATGGCGTCCATCGCCGCTTGCCAGACCTCAGCCTCCCCACACCCTCCGCCGATGGTGCCGATTGTCTCGCCAGAGGCCCGGATGATCATCTTTGCGCCCACCTCTCGAGGCGTCGACCCTTGAGTCACGACCACAGTGGCAGCGGCCACCGTTTCCCCTGCACGAGTGTACCGCTCTATGTCCTCGTATATGCTCCGCATGACCCCACCCAGCTATCTGTGCACCAAGAGAATCAAGAGCTCAGAGGCGTACCTCGCGACACCGGCGCGCCATTCCTCTGAGCCAACACCCGGTGACCACTACTCGTTGCTCCCCAAGCTGGTCGCCCCCTCAGGGTGCTCCGCGCTCGCGCCAGCGCCAGACGTCCTCAGCAAGCTGGCCAAAGCAGCCAACCCCTGACTCAGCAGGTAGTATCCCTGCTTCAAGATACCCCATCTGCCCAGGCTGAGTCCCAGTTCCCAATCGTTCCAGGGCCGGGCGACGATTGCGTTCGTGCTCTTGAGCTGGGGCCTCAGTTCTTCCAGTCGCTCCGCATCACCCTCGTCCACCTGGTCCAGGAGCTCCACCAGTCTCAAGGCCTTGGTTGTTCGTTCCTCGGCCTGTGTCACCTCCTCGGAGCTCATCAGCCCGTGGCGCAGCTTGATGCGATTCAACTCCAGGCTGGCTTCGTAGGTACTGAGCACGATGTCGCCCCTGGTCATCCACTCCGTCTCATAGTTGAGCACGTGCTTCCAGCTGGGGCTGAGGAGAGCACGACGATGTTCTTCCAGGGTGTGGTGGAGGATCCTGTATCCGTGCCGCTCAGGCTCTTCAAAGGCCATGCTGCCCGGATCGAGGAACGGAGCCAGTGCGGAGACGAAAAGGTGAAGGCGGCCACCCTGACCGCACCTGCTCAAGAGCTCGTCGCAGTAGGCCACGGTATCCATCACCGACTGGCGGGTCTGCTTGGGAAGGCCGATCATGAAGTAGATGTCCAGTCTCTTACATCCAGCGGCGAAGGCCGACTCGATGGTCCTCTCCACAGCCTCGTTGGAGTAGTGCTTGCCAAAGGCGCGGCGCACCTCTTCGTAGGAGGATGCCCACGATATCCCACAGCAGATTTTGGAGTTGTCGTAGCCT